>OGJX01000056.1_pt1 | contig 127293 bp, 99 predicted proteins | sample 1572381 | NCBI WGS metagenome assembly OGJX01 (sample SAMEA2582085, study PRJEB24529) | metagenome | biome: Human gut stool | place: China | collected 2011
TTATCTGTAAAAGATAAGTTATATCCGCCAAGAATTGTATATTTGCAAAGTTGTTTAAACAATAATTCCATGATAGAACAATTTAGTTTTGATATCCAATTAATATTTGCCATATTAAATGGCAAAGTATCTGCAGCCATCAACCGGAAACTAAGCCGGAATTTTCGCCAAAATGGTGTAGAAATTACCCCTGAACAGTGGACAGTCCTTCTTTTTCTATGGGAAAAAGATGGTGTCACACAGCAAGAACTATGTAATGCCACTTTTAAAGACAAACCCAGCATGACCCGCTTAATAGACAATATGGAACGCCAGCATCTGGTGGTACGCATCGCCGACAAAAGAGATCGACGCACCAATTTAATTCATTTGACCAAAACCGGCAGAGAATTAGAAGGTAAAGCACGTTTCATCGCAAACAAGACATTGAAAGAAGCACTACAAGGATTAACATTGGAAGAACTGAAAGTCAGCCAAGATGTATTAAGAAAGGTATTCACCAACATCAAAGACTAAAGTTTTTCAAGGTTTTCATCTTTTTTTCCTAAAATAATTTCCATGATAAGAGAATTATGCTTTAATTTGTACACAAGAATAAATATAATCTATTAATAAAATACACACATGAAAAGCTTACTTAAGAATTTAGGTCTGATACTGATGATCATCGGCGCCGCTATTTTAGTCGGTGTTTTCTTCACCGGAAGTGCAGCAATTAACGACAACGGTGTTTTAGGTGGAAGTGCCGCCCTTATCGTTATAGGTTTAATCGTTTATATTGTATTAAACAAACGCATTGTTGATTAAAGTATAAGAGAACAAAAATAAAAAAGTCCGGGTAGAACTCCGGACTTTTTTATTTTATCGACTTTACTCACTTTATTCCAGATTGCCGAAAAGAAAAGTCCTTTTCTTCTAATCTTTATATATGTAATGCCTGTTAGATTATATATCTTTCAACTGTAACATTAGTAATCTTTCAACCGACACAAACATAAACAGTCATAATACTAACTCTTTCTGACTACGGATCATACTCCCCTGTCTTGCTTACGGATTTTTTACAGCTGAAGCTTTCCAGCTACGAATTCTTCACCTTAATCATCTGACAATAAGCTATTTATAAAGACATGAAGCTTTTAACGGAAATATAACATGAATTTTACAACCTACTTTAAACAATAATTTCTACACAAAAAATCAGCTCGTTCTCAAGAACGAGCTGATTTTTTCATCTACTTGCAACTAAATGTTACTACTAAATATCAGATATCCTCTTATTCTACTTCGGGAGTAATCAGTTTATACCCCTTCCCGTGGATATTGATAATCTCGATAGAATCATCTTCTTTCAAATGTTTACGCAACTTAGTAATATACACATCCATGCTTCGTGCATTGAAATAATTATCATCAATCCAAATAGTTTTCAATGCGAAATCACGCTGCAGAATCTCATTAGCATGAGCACAAAGCAAGCCCAATAATTCGGATTCTTTCGTAGTCAGTTTAGTCTGTTTTCCATCGATAGCCAGAATTTGTTTCTGAGTATCAAAAGTAAAACGACCAATCTTGTAGATATTGCTTTCCTTGTTTCTCTTACCACGTACACGACGCAAAATAGCCTCGATACGGAAAGTCAACTCTTCCATACTGAACGGTTTAGTAATATAATCATCCGCACCAATCTTGAAGCCTTCCAATATATCCTCTTTCAAAGTTTTAGCAGTCAAGAAGATAATAGGAATTTCAGCATTAGCCTGGCGAATTTCCTGTGCTAAAGTAAACCCGTCTTTCTTCGGCATCATCACATCCAATACACATAAGTCGTATTTGTTCTTAAGGAAAGCCTTGTAGCCAGCCTCACCATCCGGGCAAAGTTCGGCCGAGTAGCCTTTTGCCTGCAAATATTCTCTCAATAGCATGCCAAGATTCTCATCATCTTCGCATAACAAGATACGCAATTTCTCGTCCATATTATTCATTTTTTAATAAAGGTAATACAATTATAAATTTAGTTCCTACATTCAATTCACTCTCGGCACGTATAGTCCCTTTGTGATCTTGAATTATTTTTTTCACATAAGCCAGTCCCAAACCAAAGCCTTTCACATCGTGCAGGTTACCAGTATGCACACGATAGAATTTATCGAATATCTTCTTCAGGTTTTCTTTCTTAATACCTATTCCATTATCCTGGATAGAGATATAAAGCTTACCCGATTCATTCCAAGTACGTATATTCAACAACAATTCGCCTTCCTGTTTTTTATATTTCACTGCATTGTCCAGCAAATTAAAAATAACATTTGTAAAATGCATCTCGTCTACAAATATATCCGGATTTACCGCATCCAAATTCGAAGTGATTTTACCATTGTATTTCTCTACCTTCAACGTGAAAGTATTGACAACACCGGCTATCAAATCATTTGCATTCACCTCTTTCATCTTCAGCGTCGCTTTTTGCTTTTCGAACATAGACATCTGCAACACCTTTTCCACTTGAAAACGCAAACGCTTGGTTTCATCATTTATCACTCCGGATATATGCTGGAACATAGCAGGAGATTTTCCCACTGCCGGATCTTTCAACATCTGAGCTGCCAACGATATGGTAGAGATAGGTGTCTTGAATTCATGTGTCATATTATTTATGAAATCATTCTTTATCTCGGTCAACTTCTTCTGACGGAAGATGATATAGATAGTAAAAATGAACGTCACAAGCAATACAAATGTGAAGATCAGTGACGGGATCATAAATTTAACAGAACTGAATATGTAACTGTTCAATGTAGGGAAGTGAATATTTACTGTTGCCATACGAGCCGGAGGATCATTTTTAAATAAAACCTGCGGATATGTATTCTCACTACCCTCTTTGGTATAATCAGGGCAATGGTAAACTTCCGTCCCGTCACGGTCTGTCACCGTAAAATGGTAAGGAATATCAATGCCATTATTCAGCAATTCTGTCTTTAAAAACAAGTCCAACTGTTTAAAGTTGATTCTTTTGTTCAAGGGTTTGTCACTAGCTGTATACAAAATGTTATAGACCACTTCGTCCAACAATGCACGTTGGTACACATATCTGTCTTTAATTATTTCCTGCAAGGCTCTTGAAGTCTGAGGAATATTCTTACCAGTCGAAATAATCGCTTTAGGAATATTAGAAGGACGATTCGCACTGAACCTCATCTTCAATTCAAAAGTAGAGTAACCGTTCAATCCATCGGAAGTTATGGAGTACTCATGTGTATGCGCTACCACATTACCACTTCCCTCCCCCTTTTTTTCTTCGGACTGCTCCCTGGATAACTGTGCTGCTTTTTCTGTAGCAATCGCATCATCCTCAAGGTACTTTTTAGTTTCCACCAACTCAATATTTCGACACGCTTGGACTAAACTGCGCTGAACAGACTCATCAAATTGTCCTTTGCGCATTTTCACCATTTCTTCAATATAGCTTACCTGCAAATACAATAAACTAAGAAATGATAGTCCCATTACAATACCTAATACCCAAATAGTAGACTTTTTCATGTCAGCAAAATTAAAAGCGCTAAATCTCATTACATAATAGATTAACCAAATTTAAACGGCTATTCTCTATAATTAACCGAAAAAGTCATTTAAGCTAAGATTCTGACTATTATAACAAAATTTACGCCAGTTGGTTTGCAAAAATAATAAAAAATTAAGTTCAAAACCAAATAACAAACCTAAAAGTTTAAGTTATCTTAAATAAAAAGAGACGTATTTTTAACGAAATACGTCTCCTCTAAGTATGAAATCTTACACTTTATCAATCATCTTTATTTTCTTTAGCTTCAAATTCCTTCATTAATTTTTCTTGTACATCCGTCGGAACCAATTCATAGCTGGCAAACTTCATAATAAACGAAGCGCGCCCACCTGTCAAGGAACTCAAAGAAGTGGAATAAGAAGACATTTCTTTCAGAGGTACTTTCGCAACCAGTTTTTCATATCCACTTTCACTGCTCATACCCATAATCATACCACGACGACCTTGCAAATCACTCATTACATCACCCATTTTGTCGCTAGGAACGAAAACTTCCACATCATAAATTGGCTCTAGAATCTTAGGCCCAGCATTCTTAAATGCCTCACTGAATGCATTACGTCCTGCAAGCATAAAGGAGATTTCATTTGAGTCTACCGGATGCATCTTACCATCATAAACAATCACTCGTACATCACGCGCATATGAACCAGTCAACGGACCCTGCTCCATCCGGCTCATAATCCCTTTCAAGATAGCAGGCATAAAACGAGCATCAATAGATCCCCCCACAATACTGTTAATAAAGACTAATTTACCACCCCATTCCAAAGGTATTTCCTCAGTCCCCTTCACATTTATCTTGAATTCCTGACCGTTAAACTTATACGTTTCGGGTACAGGCATTCCTTCATAATAAGGTTCAACAATGAGATGAACCTCACCAAATTGCCCTGCACCACCTGATTGTTTTTTGTGACGATAATCGGCACGAGCTGCTTTAGTGATTGTTTCACGATAAGGAATCTTAGGCTCCTCAAACTTAATCTGCAATTTTTCGTTATTCTCCAAACGCCACTTCAAGGTACGGAGATGGAACTCACCTTGTCCATGCACAATAGTCTGTTTCAATTCTTTGGATTGCTCTACCTCCCAAGTAGGATCTTCCTCACGCATACGGTTCAATATAACCATCATCTTCTCTACATCAGCCTCATTTACAGGCTTGATGGCGCGCGAGTATTTAGCATTAGGATATTTAATGAAATTAAACCGGTTTTCACAGTCTTTGCCGTTCAAGGTATTTCCAGTCTTTACATCTTTCAATTTCACAGTACAACCAATATCTCCGGCTACCAGCTCCGGCACCGGAATACGATTAGCTCCGGCACAAACAAAAAGCTGTGCCATACGCTCTTTAGAGCCACGATCAGCATTAGTTAAATCATCACCTTCGTGTACCTTTCCACTCATCACTTTAAAATACTGCACACCACCGATATGGGGTTCAACGGCAGTCTTGAAGAAATAAAGAGAAGTAGGTCCATTAGCATCGGGAGGCACAGGCACACCACGAGTATTATGAACTACAGGCATATCTGATACGAATGGAACAACATTACCTAAAAATTCCATCAGACGACGGACACCCATATCTTTACCTGCACATACACAGAAAACAGGGAACATACCACGTGCAGCCAATCCCTTACGGATGCCTTCACGCATTTCATCTTCAGTCAATGATTCCGATTCAAAGAATTTTTCCATCAATGTCTCATCATTTTCAGCAGCAGCCTCTACCAAAGCTTTATGCATCTCCAATGCCTTTTCTCTCTCAGAATCAGGAATTTCTTCAATTGTAGGAGCACCTCCTTCTGGTCCCCATGAATATTTCTTCATCAACAGCACGTCAATGAGTTCATGAAAATTAGGTCCCGTTTCAAGAGGATATTGCACGGGAACTACCTTAGAGCCATAAATACTACGCAACTGTTCGAGTACATTGTCATAGTCACATTTCTCGTTATCAAGCTGATTAACCAAAAAGATAACTGGTTTGCCTAGTTTTTCTGTATAACGGAAGTGGTTCTGAGTGCCTACTTCGGGACCGTATTGTCCATTCAGTAGCAAAATAGCAGTATCGGTTACATTAAGCGCGGTTATGGCAGCCCCTACGAAGTCATCACTGCCCGGACAGTCAATTATATTTAGTTTTTTTCCATTCCACTCTACATGATAAACGGTAGAGAACACTGAATAACCATATTCTTGCTCTACCGGAAAATAATCACTAACCGTGTTTTTGGCAGTAATTCTGCCACGACGTTTTATAATACCACTCTCAAAGAGCAAAGACTCTGTGAGGGTGGTTTTACCTGAGCCATCATTGCCAAGAAGTGCAATGTTTTTAATTTCGTTAGTCTGATATACTTTCATGATATCTAAGGTTTAATTATTAACAAACGGATATGTGTTTCATATCTCCTAAAAATGTGGAGCGCAAATTAGAAAATAAAGAGAAAAAAAACAACTTAAAGGATAGTGTTACTAAACTATGTTTTACGACAGATATTCTATATTAGCATTATTTTTTTGTAACTTTGCCACAAAATAAGTTATCATGGCAGGCATCTACCTACATATACCCTTCTGCAAAAAGCGTTGCATTTACTGTGATTTTTTCTCTACTACTTGTAAAGAACAGAAAACAGCATACATCCGTGCATTGTGCCACGAACTAACTGACCGGAAAGACTATCTGAAAGGAGAACCCATAGAAACGATATATCTAGGTGGCGGTACTCCCTCACAATTGGCTAAAGAGGATTTCGAAGCTATTTTCTCCCATATTTATAAGGTGTATAAAGTAACCCCCAATGCCGAAATTACTTTAGAAGCTAATCCCGATGACTTAACATCGGAGTATATCTCTATGCTACGCACCTTTCCTTTCAACCGGATAAGTATGGGAATTCAAACTTTCCAAGAAACGACTTTAAAACAACTCCAACGACGACACACCGCCGACCAAGCCATTCGTGCCTTCCAAGGCTGCCGCACGGCAGGTTTTCAAAATATCAGTATTGACCTGATGTATGGGCTGCCCGGCGAAACGCTCACCTCATGGAAAAAAGATTTAAAACAAGCCCTTTCCTTACATCCGGAACATATTTCCGCTTATCATCTTATTTATGAGGAAGGAACTCCCCTGTGGAAACTCCGCGAACAACATAAAGTAGAAGAAGCAGACGAGGACTTAAGCGTTTCCCTGTTCGGTACACTAATCGACGAGCTCACTACTGCCGGATACGAGCATTATGAAATATCCAATTTCTGTTTGCCAGGTCTTCATTCCCGGCACAATTCCAGTTACTGGACAGAAAAGCAATATTTAGGTTGCGGTCCTTCCGCACATTCCTATAATGGCATTTCACGCCAATGGAATGTAGCTTCACTAGATAAATATATAGAGGGGATCTCAAGCGGAAATCCCACATTCGAAGTAGAAGAACTTGACCTATATACCCGTTACAATGATTTTGTCATTACCCACATACGTACACAATGGGGAATGCCACTGCCCAAACTCGGGAAACAATACGGAGAAGAACTGTACAAATACTGCCTACGTATGGCCACTCCACATTTACAACAAGGAACACTGGAAATAAAAAACGATACGCTAAAACTGACCCGTAAAGGCGTTTTTATATCAGACGGGATCATGAGCGACATGCTTTGGGTGGAGTAACTAATACTTCAGCGAATATTCACATATGCTATTTTAAAAGCATCCCCCAAAAATAAATGAATAATTTTATAAAATACGATAGGGAGATTTTCAAGTTTCCCTGTCTTTACTTATATAAACCAATAAACTAAAAAGATATGAAAACAAGTACGCGCATAGTTCTTCCATTCTTCCATGCATTAATGGAAGCTTATGCTTACAATAGCGAAAACGATTCTGAAGAACACAGGAAAACGGAACAAAAGAGTTCCGAATGCAACCATAACACAAATCAAATTTTGGAAACTCTTTCTCCGAATATTACAAGGAGGATTACAGACCCTGAATAAAGGCATATAAATTATTGAATAATAAAAGAAAACTAAAAACTAAATGATTTTTTCAACTTGCAATCAATACAGTATCAAGGGGATTTTCTTGATACTGTTACTAATGATTTCCACTACATTCATACAGGCTCAAAAAGCAGATCTTTCTTTCAGCATTCACTTTAAAAAAGCGAATCTGAAAGAATTCATATTTGAAATAGAAAAAGCCTCCGGCTACTCTTTTATTTATGGAGAGGAAATCATCTTTAAACATCCTATAACCCTCAGTCTAAGAAAAGCTCCATTAAGCCTGATTTTACAGAAAGCCTTTGCAGGACAGAATATCAGTTTCAAAATAAACAAAAATCACATTATATTAAAAAAATACGCTCTACAATCCAGCAAGAAATCTTTTACCCTAAACGGGTATGTATTGGACAGTATATCGAAAGAAACATTGATAGGTGCCAATATTTATGATCAGAAAAACGGAGTGGGTACCACTACCAATCCTTTCGGATACTTTAGCATCACATTGCCTGAGGGGGGCACTAAACTAAACTTTTCATACATAGGCTATGCAGTAAAACAAGTGTCTTTGCACCTATGGAAAGATACTATGCTGACCATCCAACTCCACAATGACAACCAACTGAATGAGGTCATTATCTTGTCCGACAAACCCGAAACGGGTATTCAAAGCAGTCGTATGGGAGCAAGCAGTATTCCTATTCCCCACATAAAAAACACACCGGCATTGATGAGTGAGGCAGACGTACTAAAATCCATCCAACTACTGCCCGGTGTACAAAACGGAATGAACGGAACCAGTGGGTTATATGTACGCGGAGGAGGTCCGGACCAAAATCTTTATTTATTAGACGGTGTACCTTTATATAATGTAGATCATACACTGGGCCTGTTATCGGTCTTCACTCCGGAAGCCGTGAAAAAAGTCGATTTATACAAAAGTAGCTTTCCGGCACGATTCGGCGGACGTCTTTCATCTATTGTCGATGTCCGTACCAATGACGGAAACATGCAGCACTATCATGGAAGCTTGACTATCGGTCTTCTCACTTCACATCTGCAATTTGAAGGACCTATATGGAAAGATCATACTTCCTTCATTATCTCAGCACGACGCAGTTATATTGACTGTTTCCTCCCACTAGTTATGCCAAAGGACGAACGGGGCGGTTATAGTTTGTATGACATCAACGCCAAGCTAAATCATCGCTTTAGTGAACAAGATCGCCTTTTCATCTCTTTCTATAAAGGAAAAGACCACGTCTACTATAAATACAAAGATGAAGATAAGTTCAAGCAAACTCACAATTGGGGAAACATATTACTGAACACACGCTGGAATCATGTTTTCACCCCCCAACTATTCAGTAATACTACGCTGGCATACAATCGTTATGTTTTTGATATCAGACAAGAGGAAACTTCCAGCATACAACAACCTGATGGTTCCACAATCATCAATGGTTCCAACAATCTGTTTCACTCCGGCATCAGTGATCTTAGCATTAGTACGGATTTTGATTATCATCCGTTACCGGCACACAACATCAAATTTGGAGCGAAATACATATATCATCAGTTCGCTCCGGAAGTGCAGACCGTAAATCAACACAATTCCGACAATGGATATCCACAAACTAACGACAATTATAGTTTGAACAATTCTCATATCCATGCTCATGACTTTTCCTTGTATGCCGAAGATGATCTTATTCTGAACGAACATTGGAAAATAAATGCCGGATTGCACTTTTCATTTTTTAATGTACAAAAACAGACTTATCTTTCTTTGCAACCCCGTCTTTCCATAAGTTTCCAAGCGACCTCAAATATCATCTTAAAAAGTTCTTTTTCACAGATGAGCCAGTGTACCCAATTATTATCTACTGCATCACTGGCCATGCCTTCCGACCTTTGGGTGCCCGTCACACGCCACATCCGCCCCATGAAATCTTTTCAATATGCTGTAGGAGTATACTATACCGGTATCAAGAATTGGGAATTTTCCATAGAAGGATACTATAAAGATATGTATAATGTATTAGAATATAAAGACGGAGAAAGTTTTCTAGGTTCTTCCCATAACTGGGAAGACAAAGTAGAAATGGGCAAAGGACGTTCATTCGGAGTGGAGTTTATGGCACAAAAAACTGCAGGGCTCCTTACTGGATGGATTAATTACACCCTATCCAAATCCGACCGGCAATTCAGTACGGACGGGATCAATAATGGTAAACATTTCCCTTACCAATATGACCGCCGACATACCTTGAATCTCACTCTAAATTATCAATTGACACGACGGATCGACTTCAATATGTCATGGACTTATGCATCAGGTTGCATGGCAACACTTCCTACAGAGAAGACACATACAGAACTACCACCTACCAATGTACCACCTTCCTGGATTATGGATAATTTGAACAAAGGAGATATGGATCATTCTAGTTCACGAAATAACTACAGATTGCCTGCAAGCCACCAATTGAATATAGGATTCAACTTCCATAAACAGACCCGGCACGGAGAACGGATATGGAATATCAGTATCCTAAATGCCTACAATGCCATGAACCCCAACTTTGTCTATATCAGCAGGGAAGCACAAACAGGAAAGCCTATATTGAAAAAAATGACAATCTTGCCATGTATCCCTTCATTTTCATACACTTATAAATTTTAAAATCCAATGAAAAAATACCTTTTATTTCTTTGTGTATTTGTTATTTTAGGCGCATGTACCAATACCATTGGCTATTTACCCGATGATGAACCTAAAAAACTGATCGTAAATGCCATGATGCAAACTGAAAATAACGATAACCGGATTTATCTGCATTACACAGGATGGACAGCTACCACTCCTGTCACCGATGGTATCATACACCTGTATATCAATGGAAAACTGTCAGAAACAATCACTGCGGAAGATGATTACTACCCAGTAAAAAGCATATTCCGAACAGGAGATAAAGTGAAAATAGAGGCTTCTTCAGAAAATGGTAAATATAAAGCAAAAGCGGAAACACGCATCAGTGCACCCTTACAGATTATAAATGTAGATACAACCTATATAAGTTTAAGAGATTATAACAGCTGGGTAGGAGGCAAGCCTGTATATGACAATTATCTTCGGCTTAACATTCAATTAAAACAACCCGATATAGAGGCAGAGAATACATACTATCGTCTTGAAATAAAACAGATTTTTTATTCTCATAAATGGCATGACGGCAGGGACACTCTCAGTATTGACACGACTTATAACTATAATTATATTTATGACACCGCCTTGACAGACGGCAAACCCGGACATGCTATAGATGAAGGATTCGAGCTTATTCAGAAATGGAACAATTATTTTGGCCTTTTTAAAAGCTGTTATTTTAAAAACAGGGAATATAACATGACGATAGATTTAAAAGAAGACATCAACTATATACATATAGATTCTCAGAAAGCAGAGCGATATATCAGTATCCGGTTTTACAGTATTTCAGAAAGCGAACATAGATATTTGTATGCCATGTCCTCTGCATTAGATTTTGATGCCGAAAATTTTATTTATGCAGTTCCCCTTATTCCCAATAATATAAAAGGAGGAATAGGTATATTCAGTATTGCCAACCAAGTAAAATACAAATTGAAAGAAGAAAATTGCCAAGACAGATACTAAGAAGAAGGCTTCAGTTCCTCTCATACAATAAATCAAAACTAAAAGTTCTAAAATGAATAGCACATCTATTTACATTTTAGTAGCTTTGCATCCGATTATAACATTAACAAACATGCCCAACACGGCAATGGAGGCAACTGAACTACTCAAAGAAATACAGAAGCATGATTCCCAACAGGCTTTCCGGTCTTTATACGATATGTATTATGACCGTTTCTTTCGTATCGCCTTTTATTACCTTCAACGGGATGAATGGGCTCAAGAAGTAATTTTAGATGTTTTTACCACGCTTTGGAATCATCGAAAAAGTCAGCTTATTCCCGATGATTTTAATAAGTACAGCTATATATTAATAAGAAATGCCGCTCTGAACTATTTGGAAAAAGAACAAAGGAGGGAAGCCTCGCCTCTGGAAAATATGCCGGAAATATCTTCTTCCAACCTTTCTCCTGAAGAACAAATGATGAATGAAGAGTTATTTAACATTTATGAGAACTCACTGAATGAATTACCTGAACGTTGCCGAACAATCTTTATTAAAGTCCGCGAAGAAAAACAAAGTTATGCTTCCGTTGCCGAAGAACTTAATATAAGCCCTAAAACAGTAGATGCCCAGTTACAAAAAGCTGTAACCCGACTCAAAGAAAAAATTAACAATTATTTTAGAAATAGACGATAGGGAGTTTTCCAGATTCTCCTGTCTTTATCAATAGAAACTAATAAACTAAAAAGACATGAGAACAAATACACGTTTAGTATTACCATTTTTTTATGCCCTGCTTATAAGTGCATGTAGTAACAACGACAACTATCCCAAAGAGTATATAGGCTTTGAAAAACAATTCATATCACACACCTATGATACAAAGAACGAGGAAGAAACCCTTACTTTAAAAATAATAGCTGCCGAAAAACAAGACACAGACCGTAAACTGACCATTAGCAGTTCTACAAGTAACAATAGCTTCCACATTCAAAATGCCCATCCGGTCATCTTGAAAGGAAAGAAATCAGTAAAAATAGATATCATTCTTTATCCTAAACAAATAAAAAGCGTACAACGTATCATACGGTTGATCTGTACTCCTGACGGAAAAGACGCAAAAATTTCTGAAATTTCTATCCGTCTGCAAAAGAAGTAGTATCTTTGTCCTGCAAATAAAATAACATGAATTCACCGAAATCAGACAAAGAACTGGACGAATGGTTGGAATTATTATCTTCTTCCACTCATTCACCGCAGGGAAAATTCTCGGCGGAGAAAAGTTATAATATATTGCAACAACGTCTTCAACCGGCATACCGCAAGCACAAAATACTTTCCATTCGGTATACAGTTGCTGTGGCTGCCGGTTTCGTCCTGCTTATAGGTTTCGGTTGGATGTTTTATTTTTACCAACGTCCGGTACGTACACTGATTGTTTCCACCAATATACAAACTCAATGCATCCAATTACCGGATGGCTCTAAAGTAACCCTAAACCGACATTCCCAATTGAGCTATCCGGAAACTTTCAACAAGGAACGAATCGTAAAGCTGAATGGAGAAGCTTATTTTGAAGTCAGTAAAAATCCTAAAAAACCATTTCGTGTCAAAGCAAATGGAGTTACCATCAGGGTATTAGGCACGCATTTTAATGTCAATGCCTATGCCGCCGATTCTTTAGTAGAAACAACCCTGCTGGAAGGTAGTGTATCCGTCAGTAACAATGCCAACGGTAAACAAATGATATTAAAGCCCAATGAAACAGCCATTTATCGTAAATCGACTGGAATATTGTCTATGCACATTAATGCAAATGCACAGAACGAAATAAGTTGGCGTGAAGGTGTTCTTTCTTTTAATGACATATCTATGGGAGAAATCGCTCGTCAACTATCCCATCATTTTAATGTCACCATACAGATAAAAAGCGAACAGTTACGTAATTATAAATTAAATGCACGTTTCAAGCAAAACGAAACGTTGGAAGAAATTCTAGAAATGTTGGCTCCCATCGTAGGTTTTACTTATCACATGCCCCAATCCAATCTTATTGAACTAAAGCAAGAAAACTAAAAAACAAATGATTTCTTCACTTTATAAGAAACACAGTATCACTTTTTTTTACTTAATGCTGTTACTAGTCTTTTCCCATTCATTCATATCAGCACAAACTCCGGATATGCCTTTTAATATTTATCTGAAACAGGCTAGTTTAAAGGAGTTTACAGCTAAAATAGAACAACTGTCAGAGTATTCTTTTATTTATGGCGAAGAAGTTGTACTCAAACATCCCATAACTCTCGATCTGAAAGAAACCCCATTAACAACTATTCTACAAACAGCTTTCATTAAACAAGACATCAGTTTCGAGATTACCAAACACCATATCATATTGAAAAAAACAACGTCACTTCCTATAAAACAACATTTTACACTAAACGGTTATGTATTGGACGAAATATCGAAAGAAACACTGATAGGTGCCAATATCTATGACCAGCAAAATAAACAAGGAACAATCACAAATCCATTCGGATTCTTCAGTATCACACTGCCCGAAGGAAACACTGAACTGAATTTTTCCTATATAGGTTACGGTTCAAAACAAATAGCATTGTATTTATGTAAAGATACGCTGCTGACTGTCCAACTTAAAAACGATAATACATTGGAAGAAATCGTTGTCCTTTCTGATAAAATGGAAACAGGCTTTCAAAGTAGCCGTATGGGAGCAAACAATATACCTTTGACACATATTAAAAATACCCCTGCTTTACTGAGTGAGGCAGATGTATTAAAATCAATCCAGCTTCTGCCCGGTATACAAGGAGGTATAACCGGTACCAGTGGCCTGTATGTACGTGGAGGAAGTCCCGATCAGAATCTTTATCTGCTAGACGGTGTACCCTTATATAATGTGGACCATACACTAGGTATTCTCTCCATCTTTACCCCAGAATCGGTCAAGAAAGTCGATTTGTATAAAAGCAGTTTTCCTGCCCGTTACGGAGGAAGACTGTCCTCCGTCATTGATGTACGCACTAACGATGGAGATATGAGGAATTATCACGGCAGTCTGACCATCGGGCTGCTGACTTCCCGAATGCACTTTGAGGGTCCTCTATGGAAAGACCGGACATCATTTATTATTTCTGCCAGACGCAGTTATGCCGATTTAATTATCAAGCCTTTCATGGATAAAGATACGAAAGGAGGTTACTACTTATATGATATCAACACAAAACTAAATCATCGATTCAGTGACCGTGACCGCCTGTTTTTCTCCTTTTATCATGGCAAAGATCATGCCAGCTTTACAAATACTTCTTCTTATTACTTTGAAGAAGAAAAGGAGACAGACACAAGAGAGAGACAAGTCATGGCTTGGGGAAGTACATTAGGGGCATTACGTTGGAACCACATAGTCAGTAATCGTCTGTTCCATAACATCACCCTATCCTATAACCGTTTCCGATTCAATATAAAAAACAATTTCACGTCCGCCAACAAACACCTTGACAGCCAATATTATTCCGGTATAGAAGATTGGGGATTAACATCTGACTTCGACTTTCATCCATCCCCCTCCCATTTCATCAAATTCGGAGGAAACTATCTCTACCATACGTTCCGCCCCGAAACCCAACATACATTTGTGCACTCTCCGAATGAACAAGAACAACCTGATAAAACATACACCATCGGAGGAAATGAAGCGACACACTCACACGAAATTTCCCTTTATGTAGAAGATGATTTCAAATGGAACGAACAATGGAAAACAAATATAGGCGCACATTTCTCACTCTTCCAAGTACAAAAGCACACTTATGCCTCCTTGGAACCTCGCATTACCGTTAGTTTCAAAACCAGTCCCAACCTTACTTTCAAGGCGGCCTATACCCACATGACACAATATGTACATTTACTTTCTTCATCCAATCTCTCTCTCCCCACTGATCTATGGGTACCGGTCACACAGAAGATCCGCCCGATGCAAGCATGCCAATTTTCTATCGGGGGTTACTATACAGGTATTCAAGGATGGGAGTTTTCTGTAGAAGGCTATAGCAAAATGACGAAAAACGTATTGGAATACAAAGATGGTAATACTCTAGTCGGTAATTCCATTCATTGGGAAGAGAAAGTAGAAATGGGCAAAGGACGCAATTTCGGCATAGAATTCATGCTGGAAAAGAAAACTGGACGTACTACCGGATGGATAAATTATACTTTGGCTAAAGCCGACCGTATATTCAGTAAAGGAAATGTAAATGGAGGGAAACGTTTTCCCTATAAATACGACAGACGCCACTCCGTGAACATCACGATAAACAGGCGCCTCAACAAAAAAGTATACATGAGCGCTTCTTGGATTTACGCTTCAGGAAATACTGCCACCCTGCCCAAAGAGAAAGCAACCATCATTCTCCCCGAAGGAAGCTATGGATGGGGACATATGGGAAATACAGGCAACGGGGTTGTTTTTCCCATTGAATATAGCTCTTCTCGAAATAACTACCGTCTGCCCGCCAGTCATCAGTTGAATCTAGGATTCAACTTTCACAAAAAGACAAAACATGGAGAACGGATTTGGAACGTCAGTATTATGAATGCCTATAACTCTTTGAATCCCAATCATGTATTTATAGATTATTACACGGATGAGCAATCGGAAGGAAAAAAGATTCCTGTGATACAAAAAGTCACTCTCCTTCCCTTCTTACCTTCATTCTCATATACTTATAAATTTTAAGCAATAATGAAAAAAGCACTTTTACTCCTTTCATTTGTTCATTTATTGGCCGCCTGTACCAATGATATAGAAATATTGCCTAATGATGAATCTCAAAAGCTCATCGTCAACGCTCTGATAAACGCAAACAAAACGAACAATGCTATCTTTTTAGCTTTATCCGGCTATCACGAACCCCAAGTAGTAAAAAATGGAATTATTCACCTTTATATCAATAATGTATTATCGGAAACAATTTCGGAATGTACCTATCGTCCTAACAATGATTCACCGTTAGACTATCAAAATTATTTTTACCAGATAAGCAGCCGTTTTAAAACCGGTGATCAAGTACGTATCGAAGTAGAAACCAAAGACGGAAAATATAAAGCGAATGCAGAAGCAACAGTATATGAGCCCATTGAAATTATCAAAGCGGACACCATTGAATCTAATCATTCTCTATCAGAGACTTCGGAAAGCCTTTGGATATATCAAGCAACAAAGTGGAAAATAAAATTACAAACTCCCACCACAAACCATTCCCAATATTACCGGGTCAACATAAAACAAACATATACTTACCGCCTTACTAACCGCAAAACTTTACAAGACTCCACTGCTATCTCCACCCAATGGGAATGTAGCGGATATTATGACACTGCATTAATGGACGGAAAACCTGGCACTCCCAACAACTCTGATCCTATCATTAATTTCATCCCCACTATAAACAACTATTATAATGTATTCAATGATGCTTACTTTACCAACAACCAATATACCATGACTTTAGACAGTTGGTATAGTTTCCTATTAGACAATAAACTATATAAAATTAAAAAGATAACTGGAAAAGCTATCATACAATATTATGCCATATCCCCGGCTGAATATCAATATTTACGAGCCGCCAATGCATATGCCGACCATGACAGTAGCAACCTGTTGGAAACACCTGTCATCTTTCCCAATAACATCAAAGGAGGAATAGGTATTTTTGCCATAGAAAATCCGACAGAAACAAGCATTCCTTTAAAACCCATCGAAGATTATTAGAAAGCTTTGCCACTTTCGGATCTCTGTTAAATTATTTATCTTCCAATGAAATCTGAAAAGGAGAAGCCGGTAGTCCGGTTCTATTTTTCAAATTCGCATGAACCGGATTATCATCCCAACCATAACGTACCGTTACAGGATGAGGGATATCTTTATGCCATACCGCCACCTGATTCCCATTAACGACAACTGCTTCCGCCCACTGAAAATGCCCATCGGCACCGGCTATCGCAAATCCCTTCAATTCATCTACCGCCCATAATTTATCAGTCCCGGCTTCGAAAGAAAGAACAGCCTTTCCTTCATGATTGACAGTCATACCCGTACACATAGGCCCACTGTGCACACTCTTTTTATCACCATACACCCTTCTTTTCACCAACAGGGAGATACGTCTTGCCAGTTCTTTTTTGTTTAATGGATGAATGTCGTTCCACTCGCCCAAATCAATCGCCACCGCCAAAGCTGCATTCGGGACTTTCAACGCCACTCGCCGTTGCGCTTCACGCAAAGCCGCCCAATTACTTTCTACCGGGTGTGGATGTGTCTGCATGAAATTGGCCAACTGTACAATGAAGAAAGGCAGTTCTTTATCGGCCAGTTTCTCACGCCAATCGGCAATCATGGCAGTCAGCAATTCCTCATATTCATTAGGACGGCCCGTATTCGTTTCTCCCTGATACCACAACGCACCGGTAAAGACCAAATTACGCAGAGGGGAAATCATGGAGTTATACATACCAGTAGGAATATTCTGAAAAGAGACACTGTTAGTGCGTGCAGGCATCTCACAACCTAATTGATATTTCCATCGGCTAGACAAATGGACTGTATCTGTCCCCCATACCAGACAATAGGGCTTATCGGGCACAAAGCTGGCGGCGCCTCCGTAATTAATCAGCCGGACAGTCACCAGATTCTCACCGGGTTTCAATAAAGAAGCCGGCACCCGATAAATACGTGGCGGATACTGATAGAAAGTGTTACCTACGAAGGTACCGTTTACAAATACCGAATCGGCATCCACCATGCATCCCAAACGCAGGACAGCATCTTTTCCGGCTTGTTCCGCTGATACATTCACTTTCTGACGGAACCAATGAGAGCCACTCACCGGATATCCATTCTTCCTGCCCCATTCTTTGGAAAACGTATCTACCGTCTGCCAGTCCGTATCATCCAGTTCCGGACGATTCCAGCATATCCCGTCATGAAGTCCTTGGTCTCCTTTGTACAAAGCAGCATCCCAAAAACGGTTCATCATCTGTCCCGAACGGTTGCACAACTCACGATACTCGTCCGAATTAAACAAATCACGCTCGTGCAACTGACGCGGAAACTTCTGCAAGGCCTCCTCACTCATCCAAGCCTCAACGGAGCTTCCCCCCCAACTAGAGTTAACAATGCCCACAGGTACTTGGGTTTCCCTATACATCTCCTTGGCAAAAAAATAAGCCAAAGCAGAAAAGGAAGGAGCGGTTTCTTCAGTCAGCGACATCCAGTCCGTTCCCGGCAAATCGTCTTTAGGTCCATGCAAATCATTGCCTAAAGGAATCTTCACATACCGTATCATCGGATTCTCATCCCTTGCTATTTCCTCGGCAAATTTATCAGTCACCCGTCCGACGGTCAATTCCATGTTGGACTGTCCGGAACAAAGCCAGACATCACCCACTAGAATATTTTTCAACCGAATATCATTCACGATCATTTCAAAAGGGCCACCTGCCTTCATGGGAGGCAGTTCCACCAGCCACTTTCCATCTTCCCCGGCTACCGTACTGAATTTCTTCTTTTTAAAAACAACGGTCACACTCTCTCCTTTATCGGCATTTCCCCATATTTTAACGGACCGCTCACGTTGCAACACCATACCGTCCGATAGGATGGCAGGCAATTTCACCTTTGCTTCGGTCCATACGGAAAACGCACAAAAAGCTGACATCACTAAAGCTAACTTATATTTCATGTTTCTTCTAAAGCTAAGTACCGTATTTTATTTATTAAACCCACTCTCAGGACATTCATAGTTCGAGATTTCCAACCGGAAGCGTTTCATGTCCTCCAACTCGTGTACCGGACGTTCTATGCCAGCCGGAATAGGCATCCCTGAGAAAGTCTGGAAATAAAGCAGACAGGCATCTTTCCACCACACGGCGTCACGCATCTGGATTTTCAATTTCGACTGCACTTCCCTGAACCGGCGTGCATCTACAAAAGGTTCCACACTGTCCCATATTTCCTGAAAACCACGTACCTGTCGTACACCTCTATCGTATGCATGGCACAACTCCCCCCAAAGCGTACGTCCGCTTCTCATCCGATACTGCCAGGGCACATGATGGAACCAAAGCAAATAAACTTCAGGGCAAGTTGTCTTGTCATTGTAAATCAGACGAAGTGAATCAGGATACTGAGAAACGGCATTACTCCCTTTGCTGCTACGGTCGAAACCGATTCCCTCTTTGTCCGCCCTATGATAATAAGAGGGTAGCCAATCCGGACGGGCACCGCGTACACTGCACCACGGTTCGGGACCATAGTGGTGGCCCCATGCAAACTGATGATGCAGTCCTAATGGCATCATATAGTCTACCACCGCCTCCCGGCTCTGCAACATCATCGCCTTGACCGGGCAGACAAATGCCGACTGGGAAGTAAATGTCTGCTGCAACCACTCATCGGCAATCCTGTCTGAAGTCAACAACGGATTCCATGCCAAACGCCCGAAAGCATACCAGTTGGCCTGCGCAAAATGGTGTCCGCACCAATTCGCATCCGTACCGATGTTTGCCACACCCGCCGCAGCTTTTAACCTGTCCGGACGTACCTCGCCAAAGAACTCCTCCCATAAAGGAGCCAAATAGGCCAGATGATTGGAAAAGCCTAAATACTCCTGAGTAATTTGAAACTCCACCATCATGGGAGTCTGCTTCATAGCCGTGAACAAAGGACTATAAGGTTCACGAGGCTGGAAATCAATCGGTCCGTTCTTTATCTGTACAATTACATTCTCGCGAAACTGTCCATCCAAAGGCATAAACTCCAAATAAGCCTGCTTGGCACGGTCACTGTCGGTAGGACTATAAACAAACGCCCTCCACATCACGATTCCTCCGTAGGGTTTCAACGCATCCGCCAGCATATTCGCTCCCTCGGCATGAGTACGTCCAAAATCACATGGTCCCGGTTGCCCCTCCGAATTGGCCTTCACCAAAAAACCGCCAAAGTCGGGGATCATCGCATAGATCTCTTTTACTTTTTGTTTCCACCATCCAATGACTTCCTTGTCCAACGGATCTGCCGTATCCAACTTGCCCAACCGGATAGGAGATGCAAAATTAACCGATAAATAGACCTTTATGCCATAAGGCCGGAAGACATCAGCCAATGCTTTCACTTTCTCCAAACTACCAGTTGTCAGCACTTGAGGTGAGGCATTGACATTATTTAGTACCGTTCCATTAATACCCACAGAAGCATTGGCACGGGCGTATGCCTCATAACGTGGCGACAAAGTTCCGGGAAGTTCCTCCCAATTCCACAAAGAACGACCAGCGTAACCACGCTCCACCGTACCATCCGGATTATCCCAATGATTCAGAATACGCAAGTCATACGCAGGCTGTTCAGTAACCGACAGAGGTACAGTGAGCTGCCCCGCCGCCTGCATACGCAGCAGACTATAAGCGCCATAAAGCAATCCAGTTTCGGTGGATGAAAGAATACGAACCTGATGTTCTGAAGAAGTGATGGCAAACCCATCCCCACGCCCTGTTTTCTTTTTCTCTAAAAGTACAGGATCTCCCTTCCAAGCGTTTTTCAATTCAGCAATGGCAATGGCTATGGTGGGTGACACTTTTCCTTTATAAGTAATTTCCACCTCCGCGCCTTCCACCGGACGTATCACCGGTAGCCACAAGCGGCTACCATCTTCTTCCACCGGGCGAACATGGTCCGGCCGTGTACCTGCATGCAACATTCCTGCTGCCAACCATCCGCACATTATTCCTATACAAACTGTCAATCTCATATTTTTCATTGTTCATTCAGCTTATTTCTCCGGCAAGGAGATTCGTTCATAAACAGATAACTATCCTCATAACCGCCATAATCCACCACTATCTTTTCAAATACGATGGCAGGCTCCACCGGTTTTAGAACCAATGTATAGGTTCCGTCCGCACAGTCGGGCAGGCTCAACTTCACCCGGGTCTTCACTACCCGACGGGCCACTGTGGGATACAGTACACGATATACATTATCCGGATGTTCGTTCAACTCCGCATTGAAACAGACAGTCTGCTCCTCCGCTCCTTCAAAACCTACCGTGTAGCGATGACCTTCCCGTCTGAGGAAGGGCAGTGTGGATTTCACAATGACATACACATTTACTGTATCTACTTTTTGCGGTATTTTCATTTTATAAGAGAGCGAAGCCCCCTCCGCAGACTGTGTATAAGGCATCAAAGCCACTCCGCTCAGCGTACGTCCCATGTGCGGTATGACTGTCCAGGCGGTCTTCGGTGCAACGGATGATGTAAAGTAATGCTCCGCCTCCATAGAAACCACCCCTTTGTCACCGGTAAACAAATATCCTCCTACAGCCCCTTCCGGTTGTTCTATCCGGTAGACTTCCGGTAAACGGTCGGCCGGGAAATCATCATTCCACGAAGTATAGCCTATATGTTTCTGCGTCATCATCCCATTCCACTTGCCTCCCGACATTTCTTCGTTGTATTCCCTGCACAATTCCGCATCACGCCGGAATGCCTGCTCCACTTTGTCGGCCCACTCATTCGCCTGCGGATTATTCTCCTTGTATAATTTGTGATTCATGGCTTGTGCATAATACATTTCATACAGATTGGCCATCGCCTGCACAGGAAAAAGAATCAGTTGTCGGTAGGCATCTCTGTAAGCGGTATCCAGTTTCAAATACTGCCGCAAGGCTTCCGCCTCCAGCTTCACATATTCATCAGCCACCTGCCTCCATTCCCCCGAAGCCAAGTGATAAGTATCCTTATCCAGCATCTCGGGAGTCACGCGTCCATTGTACTTGCAATACAGGTTCAAAATACGCATGGCCTCATCCGCCTGTTCCTCACCGAACTGCTGCGCACAGAACACTCGTGTATGCTCCAACAGATCCCCTGCCGCATAGCGTTCCGGATTCCAAGCCATATTCATAAAAAGAGTGATAGGATACTCCATCGGCTTCAAATCCCCCACATTCAATATCCAAAGCTTATCCACCCCATAACTGTAAGTCAACTGAAGCTGCTCCCACATATTTTGTACGGGAGTTACATTTAACCATTTGGAATTACGGGGGGCCCCCACATAGTCCACATGATAATACATCCCCCAGCCACCGGCACGTTTCCGTTCTTTTGCATCCGGCAATCGGCGCACATCCCCCCAATTGTCATCACTCAGCAACATAATCACATCATCAGGCACACGGAGTCCCATATCATAATAGCGTTGCACCTCTTTATAAATAGCCCATACCTGCGGACGTTTCTCCGGCACTTTTCCCGTCACTTCCTTAATAATACGACGCTGGTTCCGGAATATCTTCTCCATCAGGCACATGTTTTCCTCATCACGCGGCACATATTTGTCATCTTCCCCCTCCTTTCCACCCATCGGAGTATCACCGTCACCTCTCATACCAATGGTAATCAAATCTTCCGTACCGGCGGCACGCTCCATACCTTCACGGAAAAAACGGTCAATCACTTGCTGGTTGGAAGCATAGTCCCATGCCCCATATTCGCTGCGCTTTCTCACCCATTCCTGATGATTGCGTGCCATAGGTTCATGGTGTGAGGTTCCCATTATAATCCCCATCTCATGAGCGGTCTTGCTGTTCTCCGGATCATCCGCATAAAAACTCCAACCCCACATGGCAGGCCACATAAAGTTACCACGCAGACGCAAAATCAGTTCGAACACACGAGCATAAAAACGATGATCACCATAATTCGTGCCATAAGTGTGCTTCACCCATCCGGTCAGGCAAGGAGCCTCGTCATTCAAAAAGATACCCCGATACTTCACCGCCGGTTCTCCCGCCGTATAACTTCCACGCGTCATCGAAAGATTCTGCCGGGACATCACCGGCACATCCGCCCAGTCGTACCACGGCGAAACACCAATCTGCTCCGAAAGCTCATAAATCCCATAAATCGTTCCGCGTTTGTCACTTCCCGCAATGACGAGCGCCTCATCCACTCCGTTCAAGGGAGCAGACACCACGGTCATCAGGTATTTCTCATTCTTGCCCTCCAGCAACGAAGCATCTATCTTTTTCGCTTTTACCAATTCTCTGATATAGCGGCTTTTCAACGTACCTACCATAATCATGCGCTTTACGTCGGGAGTATAGCATAACCCGGCAGCCCGGCCACTTACCCGTTTAAAGTCATTCTGAAGATTCCTTACTGCTATCATCACACCAGCATCCTCCTGCTCGTCCACCAATATTTCATTGGCCACTCCGTTTTCCATCAGAGTGAAACGGTCGGGAGCCAGCTGGTCAAAAGTAATCCCTTTATGATCTATAGCTCCTACATTCAGGCACAAGGTGGAGAACAAGAATATCCCCACACATTTTTTCAGTTTCATTCTATTCACTTTTTAGTTACCGTATTCAAAATAATCTATATCCACATATCCTCCCAAATCTTTAGTAGCATAATTAAAAATAGCAAACTTGCTTCCCATAAAGAATTTGGTATAATCAAAAACCATTTTACAAGGTTCTCCTATTCGTTTCCACGTTTTCTTGTCATAACTGTAATAAAAAGTGGCTTCATCTTTTTTATCTGCAAAATCGCCCTCCATACGAAGATAGACCACCTCTTTCTCACAATCCATGCGTTCCTTCTCCAGTACTTCCACAGCAGTCACCCTTTTTTCCCGGTCCGAAAGACTGACAGACTGATGTGACATCACCCACTGCTTTTTCCCGTTCTCCATGACCACAGCCAGTACCCCGGACAACCCATTGAAAGCGCAGAAGCCCGCAACATCTCCTTCTTTCATCTTCGAGATATCCATAGCTACCACACCGCTGCACTTCGGTCCGCTCATACGCTGAGTCAAGGTATTGGGAGCCAGAAACAGATTGTCCACCACCTTTCCGGTCCTCAACCGCAGGAAACCCGGACGCTCCGTCAGTGACCAGCAATCGTCCAACGGATTGTGGTTCCACTGCCAGTTCAAACTCAACTGATCGGTGTCGAAACCATCACTTCCCATGATACTTCCTTTACACTCCTCTCCGTAAACAGGCATCTCCATACATTCGGGCACACGTCCGTCCGCATCACCCAGTATCGGCCAACCGTCTTCCCAGCGGCAGGGCATCAATGTGGGTACACGCCCTATACCGCCTCTATCCTGAAAAATAAAGCCATACCAGTTTCCGTCAGGAGTATCGACTATACAGCCTTGTCCCACGCCACCATATCCTTGAAATTCAGTTTCTAAAATCACCTTTTTCTCATACGGACCGGTTATCTGGTCGGCACGGTAGCACACCTCACGACGCAACCGTCCGGGAATGCTCCAATCCATGGAAATCATCATCACATAATATCTGCCGTTATGCTTGAATGCCTGACTTCCTTCCAGAAGTCCCTGCTCGTCGGCGTCCCGCTCGAATATCTTTTGGTCTATACCTCCCGGTTCCACATCGCTCAGGTCGCTCTTGAGCTGACGAAGTTGCCCGGTGCCATAAAACAGATAGACTTTGCCGTCGTCATCAAAAAACAAAGAAGCATCATGATGATGAGGCGGACGGGAAAGTAATGTCCATTCGCCCGCCGGATCTTCGGCGGTATAGATATAACCACGATGGGGTTCATCATTGGGTGAGAACCATACATAGAACCGTCCGTCATGATAGCGGAGGCTGGAAGCCCATTGTCCGCGACCATATACCGTGCCTTCTTTCAAATCATAACGGGGCAAGTCAGTAAGCCGTTGAAACACATAACTGATCGTTTCCCAATGCACCAAGTCTTTTGAACGCATCACCGGACAACCCGGCATCAGGTGCATAGTGGTGCTTACCAGATAGTAATAGTTTCCCACCCTTATCATGGAAGGGTCAGGTACATCCGCCTCAATCACCGGATTATGGAACATTCCCCGTTGTTGTGCAAACGCCCCCGACAAACCAATGAAGCAGGTAATAATAATGATGATCTTCTTCATTTCTTTTTCTACTTTCTATTTTTTAACTATAGCCAGTTTCACAATCGGATTCTGCGCCTACAACACTCCGGCAAGCAACAGGGACAAGCCACTCATCATACATTTCCGGATACCGGATAAATCACATTCAAGTTTCATATTCATGGTATTAAATTCACAAGGTTGTTTTTATTTTCCGTTCTTCACGGCTCAACAAGAGCAAAGATAAAGACATCCGCTTTATTTTCGGGCGGAACTATGTTACATAGTCCTTTTCCCATGTTACAAACTCACCCTATTATGGCGGGAAGTATAGAAATTACCTCTTTTTTATTAGGCTATATATATTTTTTTGAATTATTTTTGTGCGCCTGAATCAATCTGAGATATTATATTATGATGAAACATACGCTTCTTACACTATTCATGTTCCTGTCTTTATTATGTCACGGACAATCATATAAATTCTTCACAACAGACAGGGAACTGTCCAGCAGTCTGATCAACAAGATATATCAGGACCGGAACGGTATGATCTGGATCGCCACCGAAGACGGACTGAACCGCTACGACGGAGCCAAATTCGTCATCTACAAGCATGATCCGGAAAACGAGCACTCTCTCTGCCACAACTACGTACGCGCCCTGTATGAAGACAGCAAGGGACGATTGTTCGTAGGAACCTATAATGGAATACAGTTATACGATCCCGCCACCGACAGCTTCAGCACACAGGCGCAATGGGAAGACGGAAAGACTTTTGACAGCAATATCATGTCCATTCTGGAGTGTAGGAATGGAGAAATATGGGTATCGGGAAACAACTTGTGTACCATAACCATCACACAGGGGAAACTGACTGCACACAAACTGGATTTACCTATCCCCACCCAAATGACAGACTACATGATAGAGGACAGACAACACAATCTTTGGGTAACACAGGGTGAGAATGGTATCTACCGCCTCTCTGCGGACAATAAAAGCAAGCACTTTCTGAAACAAGAGAAGGGAATGACCATTGTGGACCTCTATGAAGACAACTACGGAGACATCTACCTGGCAACCATAGGCAAAGGATTGCTGAAATATAACCAACCGGCAGAAGAGTTCATTCCTATCCTTTATAAAGGAAAACAAAACCTGCCTATCAAATCCATCTGCCAGATAAGCCAGAACGAGCTTTGTCTGGGCACGGACGGGAAAGGCGCCAAGATTTTCAACATCCCCAAACAGCTCATCACGGATTACCCTTTTGATAATAATTACCTCGACTCCGGTACCTCCAAAGTACACTCCGTCCTGAAAGACAATGCAGGAAACCTATGGATAGCCATTTACCAGAAAGGGGTTATGATGATTCCCGCACAGCCCAACAGTTTCAAGTACATAGGCTACAAATCAATAAACAAGAATATCATCGGCTCCAACTGTATCACCTCACTCTGCCGCGACCACGAAGGCATATTATGGATAGGTACTGACAACGACGGCATATACGGTATCACCACAGAACTGAAGCAAAGAGTCCATTATGCCCCACATGACAGCCCTTCTTCGGTTCCTTCCACCGTTTTCGGCCTGTATGAAGACTCTGAACGTAATCTGTGGTTCGGATCCTATACCAACGGACTAGGCAGACTGGATAAGAAAACAGGACAGTGCAGCTATCTGCAGAATCTGACAGACAAGCATGGAAACCGTATCCAACGCGTGTATGATCTGGTTGAAGACCAGGACAAACGACTCTGGATAGCCACCATGGGAGCCGGACTTTTCTATTATGACTTGAAGACAGGACAGTCTGTATATGATCCTAAATTCAATGCTGCCACCGAAAAATATAAATGGATAAGCTGTCTTCTGTATGCCGGTGACAACCACCTTTATGTAGGAACGTATGACGGAATAAGATGTATAGACCTGAGCACCGACGACTTCAAGACTGAGGAAATCCTGTCCAGACACATCATCCACTCCCTTTATGAAGACCCCCAAGGCAACATCTGGATAGGCAGTTCCGACGGACTGGCGGAATGGAATCCCCAAACCCGGCAACTAAAGACCTACACCACCGCCCACGGACTATCCAGTAACGCCGTATATGCCATCAAAGGAGACGGGCAGGACAACTTATGGATAAGCACCAATGCCGGAATGTCACGTTTTAATCTGAATACCCACACGTTCAGCAATTTCTATGCAGACGACGGCCTGCAAGGAAATGAATTCAGCAAAAACGCCTCTTTTGCCGACCACAACGGCATACTCTGGTTTGGAGGTACAAATGGAATTACCTATTTCAATCCTCAAGAGATTACGAATCCCGCAAAAAAATGGAACGTACGCATCATCGACTTCTATCTGCACGACCAGCCCATAAGGAAAGGAATGTTGTCGGGCGGAAAAGAAATCATAAACACCTCCGTCTTTGAGGCCCGGGATTTCCACTTGTCACATAACGACAACGCTTTCAGCATCGAGTTCTCTACCCGCGAACTAAATAATTCCGAACGTATCACGTATCTATATACCATAAACAACACCCCCTGGGTCAAGCTTCCCAAAGGAGTCAACCGAGTGTCATTCAGCGACCTTCCCCCCGGCGATTATCATTTCCGGATCAAAGCCGAAGATTATCTGCTGGAATCTGACACCGATGAAATCACCATTCACATCGCACCGGCATGGTGGGCATCGGGCTGGGCCATGCTGATCTATGCCTTATTGGCAGTAGCAGCCGTCTATGGCATCATCCTGCAAGTGAGACACCGTTACCGCATAAGGCAGGAAATGATGCAACATATCCATGCTGAACAGATAAACGAAGCCAAGCTACAGTTTTTCATCAACATCTCCCACGAGATACGTACTCCGATGTCGCTCATCATCAGTCCTTTGCAAAAACTGATGACAAACGATACAGACCACGAACGGCAAAAGAACTACCGCATCATCTGGCGCAATTCCGAAAGAATCCTTCGGCTTGTAAACCAATTGATGGATATACGCAAGATAGACAAAGGGCAGATGTCACTCGTTTTCCGTGAAACCGAAATGACCGGATTCATTAATGATTTGTGTGAAACCTTTACAGAACAAGCGAACAAAAAACAAATTACTTTGCAGTTCCACCACGAGGGCGCCGACCACTTAAAGTTGTGGGTGGACCCGGTGAACTTCGACAAAATTATCCTGAACATCCTGTCCAATGCCTTCAAATTCACCCCCGAAGGAGGCAGTGTGGACATACGGCTACGCACCGGTAAGGACTCCACCCTGCCGAAACCATTACAACAGTATGCCGAAATTACCGTGACCGACAGCGGAATAGGAATCGCCCCCAAAGAAACAGAACACATATTCGAACGCTTTTACCAGATACGGAATAGCCAAAACAACTCAAACATAGGTACCGGTATCGGGCTGCACCTCACCCGCTCACTGGTGGAACTTCATCACGGAGACATCCGTGTAGAAAATAATCCGGACGGACAACCGGGATGCAGCTTTATCATCCGTATGCCTCTGGGATGCGCCCATCTGCGCAAAGAAGAAATGGAAGCCGACAAAGCTCCTCTCTTCCACACTCCGGCTCCGGTCCTTCCTGTTCCTTATGAAACCGAGGAAGAAGAAAACGGAAAAACACGAACCAAAACGAAATACAAAGTACTGGTGGTAGAAGACGATGAAGATATACGCCGCTATATCTGCCGTGAACTGGCAAGCGATTACCATACCCTGGAAAGCTGCAACGGCAAGGAGGCACTGGAAAGCATCTTCAATAAAACCCCGGACCTGGTAATAAGTGATGTCATGATGCCCGAAATGGACGGACTTACCTTATGCCGCAAAATAAAGCAAAATGTGAACCTGAACCACATCCCGGTAATACTGCTCACCGCCAAGACACGGGAGGAAGACAATCTGGAAGGTCTGGAAACAGGAGCCGACGCCTACATGACCAAACCTTTCCATATGGAGATATTGAGGAAAACGGCCGCCAACCTGATCCGCAGTCGTGAACGGCTACGCAATACCTATACCGGACAACAGACCCAAGGGGATAAGGTACAACCAATAGAAGTACAGTCCCCCGATGACAAACTGATGGAACGAATCATGCGGGTCATCAACGAAAACCTGAGCAACCCGAACCTTACCGTGGAGATGATTACCACCGAGGTAGGCATCAGCCGCGTGCACTTGCACCGTAAACTGAAAGAACTGACCAACCAGACCACACGGGATTTTATCCGGAACATCCGACTGAAACAAGCGGCAGAACTGTTGTCGAAGAAACGGTACACCATAGCCGAAGTGGCGGACTTGACCGGATTCACCAATCCCAACAATTTCTCGACCGCTTTCAAGGATCTGTACGGAATGCCTCCCAGCATATACATGGAACAACATTTGAAACAGGATAAGAATAAGGAAGAGAACTGAAAATAATTTCCGGTTCTCTTTTCCACCAAGTACAGACCCAGTTTCCGCCGAATGCAAACTTTGCGGATACAATGGTATGAACAAATACACTTTTCCTACAAAACACTCTTACATATACCTATTTCACGAACCTTTCTTCAGTCCATTCAGCCGGCATAACTCACTATTACACAATGCATAAGGCTGACAGTAGTCCTTTCAGTCTGCTATCAGTCCTTTCAGCCGATGGAAAAATATTTCCCAAGCTCTTTCTTTACTTCAAAACATATCCGACAGGAACAGACAGACCCCATATCCACCAATCGCAAACTACAAGCAGCAACAAGCTGTACAAGTATCCTTTACCAGCCTGATGAATACCCTAATTCCTCTTGATAAATTTATCGTTTCACTGAGGTGATGAAATTGCATCACCTTAGTAAAGAATCCTCATCACTTAAGTGATAAAACTTACCCACCTAAGTGAAACAGTAAATTTATTAGAAGGAAGCCACATACTCATCAAACTGAAAACATATATTCTATGGGAAGATGATAACCTACCCAGCAGTCCATACCATAAAAAGACCGCCGCTTCTTCCATCAGAAACAGAAAGAAACGGCGGGTACTCTTAAAAAACAAAAAATCAATCTCTGTATCCCGGATTCTGATAAGCGTCTTTTTCCTCCTCTGTCATTTCCATGCCATCCAACTGTCCTTGTGGGATAGGACGGAGATAATGGAACGCTTCGATGGTACGGCTGTAAGTCTGCGGATTGTGATCACCCTTGCCTCCACAAATCACGTAACTGTCAGCATATTCGTTCCATTTCTGAGTACGAACCAAGTCGAACCAACGATAACCTTCGCCATAGAACTCGCGGCTGCGTTCATCCAGAATATAGTTGATGTCAATGGTTGCCGGAGTGGCGGCTGTCATTTCAGCACTGAAATCACGATCCACTTCCTTGTACTCGGCATTGCTGTAAGTCCAGCGACCGGCACGGGCACGAAGCACGTTCACCAGGTCACGGGCAGACTTGCCGGCTTGTGTGGCAGCTCCTTCTACGGCAGCTTCGGCAGCAACCAGATAAAGTTCGGAGAATTTGGCGATGTTATACGGACGGGTACTTCCCGCATTGGGCTGTCCTGCTCCGGAGCCGTTGTCTGTACGATACGGGCCGAGTTTCCAAAGACCGGGATATACATAGCGGCCTACCGCATCCAGTCCCAATACCCAGTCGGCACGACCGGGCAACGTACCTGCTCCCAGATTGCTTTTAGAACCTTCTCCTGCATAGTCTATCTTATCCATATCCTGGAATACGAAAGAGAATATAGGTTCACGTTCTTTCACTTTCATTCCGTTGGCATTGGTCACCGATTCCCAGTTCTGTCCGGCTGTAGACCAGTTGCCGCGATAAACAGTAGTAAAAGTACCGTCGTAACGGGAGTCGTTCACCTTGTCGGCAAACGTCTTGGTAAACACACCCAACGGAGGAGCCATACGGGTCCAAGGGCGGCCATAACATTGCTCGGCAATACGGTTGATGACAGCCTGATTATCAGCCGAACGCGCGTCGGTATAGTTCCAGTTCATCATCCATCCGGCAAAGTTATCGGGAGCACCACCGCCACCGTAGCTCAGGCTGCCACCATTATAATACTCGTCTTCCTGCGTATGGTCTGCATAGAGCAGGATTTCCATGTTACGGTCATTGGGTCCGGCATTCACCATCCAGAAGCTTTCCTGCAAGCCGAAAGGACCGGGGTTCTCGATAGCAGTAACCGCCACATCGTATGCCTGCTGGAAGTACCATGCCGCATCGTGTCCGTCGGGGTCCGTACGCTGGCACTCGGGATAAGTAGGAATGTTATTCGGATTCTTCAGCCACCAGGCATAAGCCAGGTAAGCCTTTGCCAAGTACAGGCGGGCAACGGTCTTGGTCACTCCACCCGTCACACGAGGATTAGCGGGCAAGTTCTCGATAGCGGTCAGCAAGTCGGGGAAGATGGCCTTGGTGTACACTTCGGGCACGGTATTGCGCACGGAGGTACGTGAAGGAGTGATATTGAACTTCAGTTCGCCGGAACCTAGGTCCAGAGGCACTCCGCCGAAGGTCTGCACCAACAGGAAATAATCGAACGCACGGAAGAAGCGGGCTTCGGAAACCAATGATTCATTGACTCCTACTTCGGCACCGTTCTCTATCACTCCGTTAGCGGTGTTGATGTTCGAGAAAGCGGTTCCCCACAAGGCGTCGGAACGGCAAGTCGTGGCAGTCAGGTTGCCTACTCCGGACAGGTCGGCATCCTTGAAGTTACCATCGGCACTCCATCCCCAGGTTGCCTCATCGGTTCCCGTCAGACAGGAATTATAATAATAAGCTTGTCCGTAAATATAGCGCAAGTGTGCATACATGGAGGTCACACCGCCTTCCACTCCCTTTTCTGTCTTAAAGAAAGTAGGATCATAACTGCTGCGCGGCTGCTCGTCCAGAATGTCTGAACAGGATGCTGTCAGGAACAAAGCCAGTGCGGCTGTTCCCAAAACTCTTATTTTTGAAAATATAGGTTTCATAGTCATGCTTTCATTTAGAATGTTAAGTTAATACCGAATAAATAGTTACGGGTGGACGGTGAGTTAGTACCTACTGTCAGGAATCGTTTCTGAATACCTTCTGTCACAGCTACATTCTCGTTACCGTAAGAGTTGGTTTCGGGATCCAGTCCGGTTTCTTTATGGAAAGGAGAACAGATGATGAACGGATTCTGTACGGACAGGTAAGCACGCAGGCTCTGTACGCCCATGCGGGTCAGCCAAGCCTGCTTCTCGAAGTTGTAGCCCAACGTGATGTTGCGCACTTTCCAGTAAGAAGAGTCAAAATAACCCAATGTGCTTCCGTATTTCGGATTGTCACCACTCTGGATACCACCCGGTTTCGGGTACTTGGCACCCTTGTTCTCCGGTGTCCAGTAGTCTACATCCACTTGTCCGCGACGACCGGTCAGCATATTCAGGTAACCGTTGCTGTGGTGCAGCGTACTGATCAGCTTGCCTCCGCAACGGAAGGCGGTGATAACGTTCAAGTCGAAGCCTTTATAGGCCACGCGAGTGCTGAAACCTCCTTGGAATTTAGGTTCCAAGCTGATAATCTGACGGTCTTCGGGACCAATGGCGCGAGTCGGCTTGCCGCTGGCATCACGATCACCGGTATATTTCACTTTGATCATACCTTCATTGCCACCCGGCTCCAGAATGTCCAAGTATTGGAAATCGGGATCATCACTGTTCCATAAGCCTACTTTTTCATAGTCGTAGATACAGTCGATGGGATGTCCTACAAACCAGTTGTTCGCTTTATCATCTTTGGAGCCCGAAGCCAGTTCGGTCAGTTTGTTACGGTTGGCAGACAGGTTGAGGCTTGCCTCCCATGTCCATCCGTTATGGTTGTCCAGAATCGTTCCGTTCAAGGTAAATTCAAAACCTTTGTTTTCCGTCTTTCCCACATTAGCCATATAGCTGCTTACTCCCGAAGTGGAAGGAAGGCTTACGCTTTGCAGTAAGTCGGTGGTTTTCTGAATGTAATACTCAAATGTACCGGACAGGCGTCCTCTCAGCAAGGTGAAGTCCAGGCCGAAGTTCCATGTAGAAGAATATTCCCACCCCAATTCGGCATTAGGCAGTTCGGATACATAGTAACCGGTGACATAGCCGGTAGGACCGAAGTTATAAGGACGGGTTGCCAAGCGTCCCCAGGTCTTGTAAGGATCAACAGCCTGGTTGGAGGTCTGTCCGTAACCTACACGCAGTTTCAGGATATCTATCCAGTCCACCTCGTCCATAAACTCTTCCTGACGAATGTTCCATCCTGCCGATACGGCGGGATAAGTGTGCCATTGGTGTCCCTTTGCCAAACGTGAAGAAGCGTCGGCACGTACAGTCGCCATCAACATATAGCGATTGTCGTAAGTGTACATCACACGGCCCATCCAAGACATCAGACCGCTCTTCTGATAGTTCCAGTTGTCGGGGTTCACCGTAATGGTGCCTTCCGCACGCCCGATGTTGTAGAATTGGAAATATTCGGCAGGAATATCCCGTCCGGCAACGTCCGAACGTGTATAGACAGTCTGTTCGGCAGAGTACATACCGACAACGTTCAGCTGGTGTTTTCCGAAAGTACGGTCGTAAGTCAGCAGGTTCTCCACAGTCCAGTTGGTTGTTTCCGAGTGGTTCAGCGAAGCGGTAGACGGAGTGTCGGCCGTAGTGCTGTTGATGCCTTCGCCGGTGAACGATCCACCTTTAGTAGAACGATAGTTCAAACCCAGGTTGACACGGTATTTCAAACCTTCCACCCACGGGCATTTCACTTCGGCAAACAGGTTGTTGTACGTACCGAAGCCTTCGGTCTTGCTCAGCCAACTGTCTTCCAATTCTTCCACAACGCCTCTGGTCAATACAAATGACTCATCCTGACTGTTGTATTTCACGGTACGTTTCAATGTGCCGTCCGCATTATAGGGGTTAGCGATAGGAGACATGGCAAGCACACCATACAGTCCGATATTGGAACCTTTGGTGACGTTATAGTTGGTATTGTTCACCAGTCCGAAGCGGAAATATTTTCCCACACCCTGATCGAAAGAACCACGCAGAGAGTAACGGGTATAGTTCTGAGTAGGAATGACACCCTGATCCTTATAGTAAGCCGCGCCAAAGCTGTAGCCTCCACCGTTGGTACCACCGGACACGCTGACATCGTGGCTGTTTACATAACCGTCTCGGAACATCAAGTCCTGCCAGTCAGTATCCACATCGTCCGACTCGTCCACCGAATTCTCGAACTTGCCTGCCAGTTTACGCATTTCGGCAAACTTGCTGCCGTTCATCATGGGATATTTGGAGAATACTTTCTTCATACCTGCATACCCATTGTAAGTAAACCGGGCGGGACTACCCTGTGCACCTTTGTGTGTAGTGATCAGGATAACACCATTGGCACCGCGCGAACCGTAGATAGCAGTAGAGGATGCATCCTTCAAGATATCCATGCTCTTGATATCTCCGGGATTGATATCGGACAAATTACCCATAAAGGGGATTCCGTCTAATACTACCAACGGGTCGTTACTGGCGTTCAACGAACGGGTACCACGAATACGAATCTGCATGGAAGCGCCCGGTGCGGAAGAAGTCTGAGCCATATCCACACCTGCCACGCGGTTCTGCAAAGCGTATGTAATATTGGTGGCAGGCATCTCACGCAGCTTCTCTCCGCCTACCGATGCAATAGATCCGGTCACGTCACTCTTGCGGGCGCTACCGTAACCAATCACCACCACTTCTTCCAAAGCTTTGGAATCTTCCTTCAATGTAATCTTTAAAGAACTCTTTCCCGCTACCGGGATTTCCTCGTTCTTGTAACCGACAAAACTCACCACCAACACGGCGTTTTTCGATACATTCAATGCAAAGTTACCATCAAAATCGGTAATCGTACCGTTGGTAGTGCCTTTTTCCAAGACACTGGCTCCGATAATGGCTTCACCACTTGTGTCCTTTACTACACCTTTTACCATCACGCTCTGTGCAAATGCCCACAGAGGAATGAGACAGAACAGAAGCATCAGCCCCACCGGCCTAAAATTCATAGCATTTTTCATTAATACATTAATTTAAGTTATACAAAAAATCAAATAGTCATTTATTTTAAGGTGGCATACATGCCTATCGTTGTTCCGGTAAAGCCTCCGGCAGTGGCCGTTGACAGATACCCGGCGTCCACGTTCCTGCACAACACGTTCCACACAGCTTCCTGGCGAGCATAGTAGAAATCATAATGTGTTCCGCGCGAAACCACCTTCAGGTCGGTAAGCACTCCTCCGTCGTCCAAGCGAACGGAAGCCAGCATCTTACTTTCCCCATCGCCTATCTGCCTGAGGGAAATACATTCACCTTGGTCATCCCTGCCTACAGCCAGGAAATATTGATGCTTTTCGTCCTTGAACAACAATATGCCCGCTTGCTCCGCCTTGCTCTGCGGACAGAACAACATACGCGTGCTGCATTCGAACTTATGATGCTGCAACCGGCGGCATATAAAAGCCGGCACCTTCTTTTCGGAAGCACTGACTGAATCACATTTCAAAGTGAGATAACCCGGAGTCTGGGAAAGCGAGTAAAGTCCGGTAGCAGGAGCACGCAAAGTCATCCATTCCATACCCAATGTTTGTCCGTCGAAACCGTCATTCATTTCAAAGTTTCCGAAGGTGGCAGATTCGTCACGCTTCACTCCTTCGCGGCGGACAATGACTGGCACCAGATCATCCCCCTGCGTCATATAGGGGAAACCATCCTCACTCCACTTGACGGGCATCATAAAAGTCTCACGTCCTAAATTCTCGAACGTGTTGTTTATGGGACGGCAAGCCAGAAAGACTGCCCACCAATCCCCTTCCCGGGTTTGAACCAAGTCGGCATGTCCGGCGCACGTCACCGGATTGGGACGCTCCGCATCCAGCTGACGCTGGGTCAGAATAGGGTTGTTCTTCCACGGTATGAATTTGCCCGTCGGAGAATCACCACGGAAAATTACTTCCGAATGCCATCCGGCTGTTCCACCCTCGGCAGACATCAGGAAGTAGTTCCCGTTTATTTTATAAAGGTGCGGACCTTCAATCCAGATGGGCTTGTCCTCCGGACGAGCTCCCTTGTTCACCAGAATCTTTCGCGGCCCCACCGTCTTGTCCGCATTCACATCAAATTCCTGCACACGGATGGTACGATGTCCACTGTATTCGGGCTTGTTGTCCGGCGCGTCATCATTATTGACAAGGTAGGCCTTCCCATCTTCATCGAAAAAGAAAGAGGGATCAATGCCTGTCACTTCGGGCAACATAATAGGATCAGACCATTCGCCAAAAGGATCTTGTGTCTTCACAAAGAAGTTTCCGGCCCCTACATTGGTAGTAACCATATAATAAGTCTTGTTATGCGGGTTGTAGGATATGGCCGGAGCAAAAATTCCTCCGCTTACGTGTTGCCCCTCCATGTTGACTAATTGAGAAGGACGATTCAAGATATGTCCTACCTGCTTCCAGTTCACCAAGTCTTTGCTGTGGAAAAGAGGCACACCCGGATAATAAGTAAAGGTGGAAACAGCCAGAAAATAATCGCCTTCGCCATTGGTGCAAATGCTGGGATCGGAATACCATCCCGGCAGAATGGGATTATAAAAATAATCATCTCCCGGAAGCGGATTGGAAATATAGACATCATCCTCACCTTTATAATTAAAGTAATCGAAAAGAGCGACAGACTTTCCTACAACTGGCAAATCATTTCCTTTCTTGATCGAACTACATGAGGTAAAGGAGGAGCCCAACACCCCTAAAGCGATCAGCACGCCCGACCATCTTTTCAGCTTTTGTTTTTGTTTCATTGTCTTTCTAGTATTATAATTGACCAATTCCTTTACGGATTTCAGACGCAAATATAGAAAGTGTCGCCGAATATAAATTCTCTGCATGATACACGCATCTTTCGTAGAGTTACATCTTGCTTCAAACGTGTTACATGAATCTTTATTTGCGTTACAATACATACATAACATACTATATTACAACAAATTATAATTACGCCACCAGATACTGTAATTGAAGAACACGGATATAAAAAGACCGTTTGTAAGTCCCGGACGACGAACGGAATCTCTGCAAACGGTCTGTTTGGACAATACCCGGCAAAGCAACCGGTCCAATCTGTCCGGATGATGTATCACTGATTTATTTTTAGACAGATTCTATGGTCTTTATTTTCCCTTCCGCATCGTACTCCAATTCGCACACCTTCAGGCTGCGCAACCAAGTGGTTCCCCCCGAAGGGACACAATCGTGGTGAAACAGATACCATTTTCCTTTGTATTCTACAATGGCATGATGAGTAGTCCAACCTACCACAGGCTGCAAAATAACCCCTTGATAAGTGAACGGACCATACGGATTATCTCCTGTGGCATAGCAAAGCAGATGAGTGTCTCCCGTAGAATAAGAAAAATAATATTTCCCGTTATACTTGTGCATCCATGAAGCCTCGAAAAAGCGGCGCGCATTGTCACCGGCAGTCAACGGATGTCCGTGTTCATCCAGAATAACCAAAGGCCGCGGCTCTTCGGCAAACTGAAGCATATCGTCCGAAAGTTTCACCACACGTGAAGGCAAAGCCGGTTCACCATCAGCCGGAAAAGCCGCACACTCCAATGCCTTGTTGTTGCGATAACGCTGAAGCTGCCCGCCCCATAAACCGCCGAAATACATATAATAGTTCCCATTACCATCATCAAATACCGCCGGATCTATACTGTAGCTTCCACGCATGGGATCGGGCTGGGGAATGAACGGCCCTTCGGGGCAATCGCTCACCGCCACGCCGATACGGAAGATGTCGTTCCGGTCTTTCAATGGAAAATACATATAATAGTTCCCGTTTTTACGAGCCACATCACAATCCCACAACTGACGCCCGGCCCAAGGGATATCCGAAACTTTCAGTACGACTCCGTGATCGGTCACTGTTCCGTTCATCACATCTTCTGTAGAAAAGACATGATAGTCACACATGTCAAAATGATCACCATTGTCATTCTCCTCCACTCCGCTCTCGCGGTCATGAGAAGGATAAATGTAAAGCTTTCCGTCAAAAACATGTACGGCAGGATCTGCCATATAGTCTCCAGGCACCAAGTATCTGAATTTCTTTTCCATATCGTTACGTTATTAAATGTTCTGTTTTCCAATCAGTTCTTCCACAAAAGGTTTCGGCCGGCAATCACGGTCGAACAATAAAGGATAATCCACACGTCCGGGCACAGGGAAATTATTCTTCCATGAGTCACCGTCCGTCACCCCCCACGCCGTCACACGGGTAATGATATTCGAATGTTTCAGGAAAAGACCGAAAAATTCCTTCATCCGGTTATTCCATGCCACAGACACAGAGTCGGGCAAACCGTCGGGATAGGGATTCAGGGATTGTTTATAAGACACCGTGTCCGAAATATTGGCTCCCATCCGTGCCGTGGGCAATGCACTCATATCCCATTCGGTTACCATCACCTTTACTCCGGTAGCTGCAAATGCCAGTATACTGGCTTCAAATTCGGACACTGACGGATAATCCATTCCCATGTGTCCCTGCATACCTACCGCGTCGATGCGCAGTCCACGGTCTTTCAGCATCTTTACCAATTCGACTACTTTGTCACGCTTAGCCTTCCCGTCCATGCCATAATCATTATAGTAAAGTTCGGCTTCCGGATCTGCCTCATGAGCATACTGAAAAATAAGCGGGATGTACTCTTCGCCTAATATCTCGTAAAAAGGAGATTTACGCCAGGAGCCGTCCGATTCAATGGCTTCATTCAACACATCCCAGCCCTTTATACGCCCTTTATAGTGCGTCACAATAGTCTGGATATGTTTTTTTATACGCTCCTTCAAGATGTCGGCACTTACTGTTTTTCCTTGTTCGTCCACACAGAACCAAGGTGCCAGCTGTGAATGCCAGATAAGGCAATGCCCGATAACAGCCATATCGTTCTCCTCGCCAAAACGAACCAACCGGTCCGCTTCCGTAAAATCAAAATGGTCTTCCTCCGGATGAATCACTTCGCATTTCATGCAATTCTCGGCCACAATAGAATTAAAATGACGTTTTACCACTTTCGAGGCGCAAGTATCCTGACCTGCTGCCTGACGTACATTCAACGCTACCCCCATCAGAAACTTGCCCGAAGCTGCTTCCTTCAGCGAAGGATCCGGCTGCATACCGGCCTTCCGGTCATTGCCGCAAGCGGCCATTAATCCGGCAATGGCAGCCAATAATGTTACATATCTTATTTTCATATTACAAAGTTTTTAAGGTAAATAACTTGTTCTTTTTCATTAATAACCGGCCTTACTGCGACGGTCAGCAAGTTCCGCCTGCATCTGTTCGTTGTATTTTTTTGTAATAGGATAGAAGCATAAGGCAGCTACTCCCATTCCAAATATCATAGCCGGAATCAGACTGGAGGAAAGTACAATCCCCCTTATAGCCGTACCGCTTTGCTCTGCCCCGATACCGGACACATACCCAAATCCTGAAAGCAGAAACCCCAAGATGGCCCCACCGATACCCAGCCCGGCCTTCAAGGCAAAAACTACACCAGCAAACACAAAGCCTGTGGCGCGACGGTAATTTTTATATTCTGAATAGTCGGCTACATCCGCAATCATCGCCCACAACAAAGGTACAGTCGGCGCGTATGCCAAACTCTTCAGGAAATTCAGTACAAACATCGTTTCCACATCCGCTTTTCCCGGGAAATAGAACAAAGCTGTAAAAATGGCCGTAAGTGAGAGGCAAACGATAAAAACGCGTTTCTTACCATAACGATTTGCCAAAAAGCCGGACAAGAGAATCACCCCAAAGAACTGGACAAGTGCTCCCAACATATTAAACACTCCAAATCCTACCTCGTATGCCTTATCGGAAGAATTGACTACCAGCCCGAAAGCATTCAACACAGCATACCCCGCGCTGCCATCCGTTTCCATTGCCACCAGTCCCAGACGGTCAAGAAAGGCATACAATGCTCCGGCATCCACATAATTCTCAAAATAATAGTTCATGGCACTACCCCACATGGCAAGCGTAATAAAAATGAAAAGCGTAAGTATGAACATAGCCCGCCAAGGAACGCTTCCAAACACATCCTTTATATCCTGACGCGTATCTGTCTTTTGACTGGCAGGCGGCTCTATGCGCTCACGAGTTGAAAAGAAAGTAATGACCAGAAAAACGAACCCGATACAAGCGAACAAAGAGATGGTACATAACCAACCATGCGCTTTGTCTCCACCATCCGAAAACTTGCTTACCAAAGGGAGCGTAAGTCCCTGCACCACAAACTGGGCAATGGTAGCCGCCACAAAACGAATGGAAGTGATACTGGTACGTTCCTTTATATCACCGGACATCACTCCGCCCAAAGAAGCATACGGCGTATTGTTAAAAGAATAAAGGCTCATCAGCAAGGTATAAGACAGCGTAGCATACAATGCTACCAGCCCTTTATCTTCAATGCCCGGATTATAGAAAGCCAACACATAGAAAACCATGAAAGGCAACGCAGTCCAAAGCACCCACGGACGATATTTTCCGAAACGTGTCTTGGTGCGGTCACTCAATAACCCCACTGTAGGATCGACAAAGGCATCCGTGATACGCGCCACCAACATCACCGTACCGGCAATGGCACCTTCCAGACCGAATATGTCCGTATAAAACTTTGTCTGATAAATCATCATCATCTGGAAGACCAGATTAGCCGAGCAATCCCCCAGGCTGTAACCGATTTTCTCGGCCATCGAAACTTTTTGACTTTGTGTATTCATGGTTATTACATTAAAATATCTTCCATAAAAAGTAATTCCATCCATTGGCTGGAATTACTTTATGCCTATTGAAAACAAAAATGAGCTAAACAAAATGTTGTCCCTGCTCCAATCTTTAGAATCTTATTCCAGACGAAACAAAAGTACACAAAGCTTTATGATTCCTGTAATCACAATGATACACGCATCTTTACAGGCAGAACAGACGTGCTCCGCCTGTAACATTTTTCTTTGATGATGTTACATCCAGGCCTATTTACCTTATAATTAAACAGAACGGGGGGCTGTTCAACATTGAACAGCCCCCCGTTTCCCGACAAACAGCATTTAGCGTTTCTCGTAATACTTCACCCAGTCCACCCACATTTCCACAGGTAATTCTTTCGGGTCCACAGCGCCAACCCATGAACCGCCCAACTGCATATCTATCAATAAATAGTAAGGTTGATAGAAAGGGAACTGCCCTTCCTTGTCCGTATCAATGCGCGGATAAGTATAGGTATGACGATGATTGACAGCAAACACCAGGCTATCCGGATAAATATCTACCGAATAGATATTGTATTCCTCAGGATTTATCTTATTAATACCTCCGTGAGGCGGATTATCCTTTATACCTAAGACATGTGTATAGTAAGAATGGGTAGTCTGATAAGCAATACGATCATGATTCAACCGTTCCATAATATCAATCTCACCTCCTTTGGGCCACTCCGCTTTTTCGGGAAGCATCCATATAGCCGGCCATGCCCCCTTAGCGGCTTGCAATTTAGCACGTATCTCCACTCTTCCCCCTGTAAACAATTTCTTTCCTTTGGTATAGACACCTCCCGTCAGATAAGGAGCCGTATCATTTTTTTGAGTATGATTGGCTATTCCACGAAGTATCAGATTCCCATCCTGCATAGCATAACATGAATCATAATAAGACATATAGTTGTTCCAATCGGATGTTCCGCGAGGTATCTTAGTCCATACCGATTCGTCAAAACTGTTTTTTTGATCAAAATTCTCCACCCATACCAGCTTCCATTCTTTACTTTTAACCGATGTCTTACAAGCACTCACCAAACAAACCAGCCCCATACAGGCCCAAACAAATAAAAGGCTTTTTCTCATAGTATTTATTTCTATCTGATAAAAAAACAATGCCGTATCAAACGAAATATAATCTCATTCAATACGGCTAATTTATCTATTAATAATGTATTTATTTCGCCAAGCTATAAACCACATCCATTATCTTCTGGCCTATTTCATCTGCCGCTTCCATGGTTGCAGCCTCAGAATAAACACGGATAATAGGTTCAGTATTACTCTTACGCAAATGTACCCACTTGTCTGGGAAATCGATTTTCACACCGTCTATGTCGTTTATCTCTTCATCCTTATACAGTTCCTTTATTTTGGCCAAAATAGCGTCCACATCCGTTTCCGGAGTCAGATCAATGCGATTCTTGGCAATGAAATAAGGAGGATAAGTAGCACGCAGTTCACTGACTTTCTTCCCTTCGTGTGCCAAATGGCTCAGGAATAAAGCAATTCCCACCAATGCATCACGTCCGTAATGGCTTTCAGGATAGATTACTCCACCATTTCCTTCACCTCCAATCACTGCATGAGTCGCTTTCATCTTGGTAACCACATTCACTTCCCCTACAGCCGAAGCATTGTATTCGCAACCATATTTACGGGTTACATCGCGCAAAGCACGGGTAGAACTCAAGTTAGAAACGGTATTTCCGGGAGTATGTTTCAATACATAGTCTGCCACGGTCACCAATGTATATTCTTCGCCATACATTTTTCCATCCTCACAGATCATAGCCAGACGGTCAACATCCGGGTCTACAACAAAAGCCACGTCACAACCGCCTTTGGCCATCAACCCCATAATATCCCCCAGGTTCTTTTCCAAGGGTTCCGGATTATGCTGAAAATCACCGGTCGCTTCACAATAGAGCTTTTCTACATGCTTCACTCCCAATCGTTCCAACAATTCAGGAAGAATAATACCGCCAACTGAATTAACGCAATCTATAGCTACACGGAAATTGGCCTTACGGATAGCATCCACGTCTACCAATTTCAAAGCCAAAACACTATCTATATGTTTCTGATTGTAGGTATTGTCTTCGCGATAACTTCCGATGTGGTCGATATCGGCAAATTCAAACGCTTCCGCTTCTGCTATACGCAGCACTTCATTTCCTTCTTCTTTATTCAGAAATTCTCCATGCTCATTCAGCAACTTTAAAGCATTCCATTGTCTGGGATTGTGGCTGGCAGTCAAAATAATACCACCACACGCTCCTTCCATGGTTACAGCCAATTCTGTAGTCGGTGTAGATGCCAGTCCGATATTCACCACATCAAACCCCATTCCCATTAAAGTACCGCATACCACGTTCTTCACCATTTCGCCGGAGATACGTGCGTCACGTCCTACTACAATTTTATTGCTCTTTACTGTAGTTGTTTTACGTATCAGCGTTGCATAAGCTGATGTAAATTTCACTATATCCAGCGGGTTCAAACCTTCCCCCACGTGTCCTCCAATGGTTCCACGAATTCCGGATATTGATTTAATTAATGTCATCGTGCTAATTGATAAGTTATTTCATAGTAACAAGGATAGACAGAAGCAGAAGCGTCAGATTGTCCTTCACTGTGAGGTACAATCAGTCTGACCTTAGAACGACCGGAAATCTCCCTGCCGACCTTTATGTAATTGAATGGAATCAACCATCCTGAAGGTACATAAGGTGTACCCCAAACTGTATACATTATACCGGAGGTGAATGTAGCAGAAAAAGATTTTCCACTTTTTGTCAGCATCATAGCATCCGGATAAACCATTCGAGAATCCCCATAGTCTGTATTCCAAGACAAAGAATCTATTCCATCCGAAGTAATCTGTTCCTCCACATACCGGACCAGAATCTCATAACGACCGTCTTTCAAACGCTCTCCGTTTCCCTCTTCCACAATCTGCATATAAACACCTGTTTCCGAGAAAAGGACAAACTGGTTTTCATCCACATTGGTCGTAGAATCCTGTTCCTGGAACTGTTCAAAGCTGATCACATTGATATCTTCCCGTTCAATAAATCGCTTGATAGCTTCTCTCTCTTCTTCTTTCATTTCAGCATAGGTCTTTCCATTATTGCAAGACTGGAAGACCAGCCCTAAAAGAAACACAGATGCGAACAATATACCTAATTTCTTCATTCTAAGTTCTGTTATTTTCGGGCAAAATTAATAAATAAGCCCCTAACTTTTATATTGTTTGTATGCAATTATACTAAAATAACTATTTTTTTACCAGAAGCAACTCCTCGTACTTCACCAAAGCCTGTTTAAACAGGTCGATGGCTTCATCCATTGTTCCATAAAACTCCCCACCGGATGCATTCAGATGACCACCTCCATTAAAAAATTCGGCAGCCACTTTATTACAAGGGAAAGCACCTACAGAACGCAGAGATACCTTTATCATATTCTTTTCCGTATCCTCACGCAAGAATACGGAGAAAATAATATTCTTTATGGAAAGTGGAATATTCACAAACCCTTCCGTATCTCCTTTTACATACTGGAATTTACTTTGTTCCTCTTTTGTCAGCCAAATCAATGCCGAATTGAACTGAGGGAATACTTGCATCTTGTCGTACAGCACATATCCCATCAGGCGTAAACGTCCCTCAGAATATGTATTATAAACTTTACGATAAATCTCATCCTTATCAATGCCTTTTGAAAGCAGTTCACTAATAATGAAATAAATTTCACGGTCATTAGAATTATAAGTAAAGCCACCTGTATCGGTCATCATCCCCGTATAAATACATTCAGCACCTTCTTTGGTGATATCCTCAAAATACCCCAGACGGCATATCAACCGGAAAACCAATTCCGATGTAGAAGATATTTCAGGATGAGAAATAATGATTTTACAAAAGGCTTCCGGATTAAGATGATGGTCAATCATCATTTTACGTGCCGGCGACTGAGCCACAGCATCCGCCATCGCATCAATACGAGACAAAGCATTGAAATCCAGACAACAGATCACATCTGCCTCATTCAGCAGCTTATTGGCAAATTCAGTATATTTATCGTACCGGATTATATCCTTGGCTCCCGGCATCCATCTCAAAAAATCCGGAAAAGCATTGGGAACAATGACATTCACCGTTTTTTCCTGTGATTCTAAAAAATGCCATAATCCTAATGAGGAGCCAATGGCATCACCATCCGGTGACACATGGGTAACAATAACTATTTTATCAGCTCTTTCAAACCATTTTTCGGCATGGTCTATATTAGCCTGTGCAATTACTTTTGATAACATATTCAATCTTTTTCTTTTGAAATGGCAAATTTACAAATTAATTCTTTATTCACAGAAGAATACGGTAAGAACCTTTCGGAGATATATCAATATAATCCAATCCCAAACCTCTACACTCGTCCTTTAACAAATTCAATCTATACCCACCGAGCGAAGCATCCAGTATGACCTTCCTAATTTTAAATATTTTTTGTAATGGGGCAATTTTTCCTTTAAAACCTTTACACAAGTACATATAATCAATATCCAACAAACAATCAACCGATCTGCTCCGCCAGCGGTTATCAACCAAAACACATATATTCAGACCTTTATAATGATAAATGCTATCCTGTTGCCAAACATCTTTTTGAGGACAAACTTTTACTTGCGAATGAGCCAGGATTAACTGAAAAGACTCCTCTTTCATATAATATAGACAACCTGAAAATCCTATAAAAAAATTGATTCCACACAAAACAGTAATCAACAATTTCCGTGAAGGAGATAACAGATAAGATAATAACACAAATAATAATACATAAAGAATACCAACCTGAAACAAAGACAAATGTATATCGCCGGAATGTGATATAGGCAAATCCCCCACCCATTGCATACTGTTATTCAGCAACCACAACACCCCGTTCAATCCTTTTACCACCCATATATGCAATACCGTAAAAGGAGACAACACAAAACTTGCTACCGATCCATAAATTATAACAAATACTAAAGGTGCCACTATCAAATTGGCCGGTAAAAAACAAACAGGAAAATAAGCGAATTTATAAATAACCACAGGAGCTGTCCCTAACTGTGCCGCCAGCGAAACCGCCACTATCCCCCAAATATAACGAGGTACAGGGTGATGCACCCGCCAGCACCGAAAAATGACAGGATAAATAAACAAAATTGAAAATACAGCCAGAAATGATAGCTGGAACCCGGTATCAAAAAGATAAAAAGGATTATAAAGCAGCATAAAGAATGCCGCTATAGCCAAAGTATTCAATGACAAAGTCCGTTCTCCTGCCGCACGTGCCACTGTCATTAACATACACATTACCACCGCCCGTATAACCGAGGGAGGCAAGCCCACTAAAAAAGCAAATGTCCATAACAACAACACAATAATGCCACACTTTACCCATCGCAGCAGGCAACTTCTATCCAGCGGACGCAATATCCAACACAATAATCCCCACAAAACAGCTATATGCATTCCTGACAAAGCCAAGATATGGCTCACTCCCGCCACTTGATAAGTTTCACGTAAATCCTCACTCAGTTCCTCCTTATAGCCAACAGTCAAAGCCGACAATACGGCAAATTCATCTCCCGAGAATCCCCACTTCCGATAACTGTTCAGTATTTTCTCTCTCCATACACCTGTCCGCTGTTTCCATGTCAATGCCGATTTCTTGCCTGTCCATTGCCAATACCCCGGAAAGATTACGGCCGTTCCGCTAATTTGCTGTCTGAAAAGATAAGCCGCATAATCAAATTCTCCCGGAATCACCTCTCTTTCAGGAGTCGAGATACGTGTATAAAAGTTCAAATGGTCTCCACATCGTAAATTTACAGAAAGACTATCTTTCATAATATAGACTAGTATCATACGATTAACAGGAACTATCCCCCTCTCAGACATTTCTTTATCTATCCGCAATTTACAGAGATATGTTTTTGCCTTTTCTTGTGGAACATCCACTATCACCCCTTGATACATATTCTTCCCTGATGACCATTCATAGTCCACCCGTTGCCATTTTTGCTGTAGCAACAATGCCCCTACACAAAATAGAAACATAAAAACCATGCCTCCAAATAACCATCGGGAAAGGTAGCCTTGCCATTTCACCAATACAATCAAACCAATCAAGCACCCCAATATTCCCATGCCAAAAACAAGCACAGGCAAGGCACCTTGAAAAAAATGATCGGATACAAAAATTCCGGCGACTAGAGGTATAGTCAACCGGAACATGGAACAAGGCTTTACAGCCGCTATATTTCGCACTTTGGTTTTAAGTTCAAAGAGATTTCAACCGATGTATCATGTCTGACATATCAGGAGCTTTGAACACAGCATTTCCTGCCACCAGCACGTCTGCACCAGCCTCTACAAGCTGTCTGCCAGTTTCCAGGTTCACCCCCCCGTCAACCTCTATCAAAGCCCGTGAACCTGTATGCGTTATCAATTCACGTAATTCCCTCACCTTATCCAAAGTATGTACAATAAATTTCTGACCACCAAAACCGGGATTCACACTCATCAGCAACACCATATCCACGTCACGGATAATATCGACCAACATAGCCACAGGAGTAGACGGATTCAATGTGACAGCCGCTTTCATTCCGGCATCCTTTATTTGTTGCACCACTCTATGCAAATGTACACAAGCTTCATAATGCACATTCATCATCATTGTTCCCAAATCTTTCACTTCTTTAATGAATTTCTCGGGATTAACAATCATCAAATGTACATCCAAAGGTTTTTCACACAACTCGGCTACATATTTCAATACAGGAAAACCAAAAGAAATATTCGGTACAAACACACCATCCATTATATCAATATGCAACCAGTCGGCATCACTACGATTTATTTGTTCTATGTCTGCCTGTAGATTAGCAAAATTGGCAGACAATAAAGAAGGGGATATCAGAGGTCTATTCATGGTTCACTGTTCTTATTCTTTTTATACAGAACAAAGATAACCATATTTTATATAAGAACAGTGAAAAAATTCATTTTATTTCGGCAAAGTAAACCGCACACCCAACTGTATATTAAAATTAAAAGGATGTTCTTTGCGAATCGTATTTACATTACTGCCGTCATCAAAGTAATAAACAACTCCCGGCTCCGCATAAATACCCAATTTCTCTGTAATCTTAAACTGCGCACCTGCCGCTGCGGACAAAGACCATTGCAAAGGTTTCACTTTGACATCTTCTTCCCCTCCCGAAAATTGTTCATCTTTTCCTGCATTTGATGTAGAAACACTGCCGATAATGCTTCGCTTTCCAGATACACATTTTTCTACCGCTCCACCTGCCGAAGCATACACTTCAAACCGCTTGTTACTCCATATATTCCGGTTCACTTTCAAAGGAATACCCACATAATGCAGTTTCTCTTCCCAGCCATAATTGTTTTTTTGAGTTCCCGAACGTGTTTCGGATGAAAGCTGGGTATAAGTCACCCCAGTTTCTACAGCCCAATCATCACTTAAATCAAAACGAAGGGAAGCTCCAAAAGTAACAGGCATACGATATTTTATATCAGACTGCGCATTCTGTCCTTCCGACAAGTTATTGAACTGAACCAGCTTATCAATTTCAGCCCTTGTTTCCACTCCATAAGCACTATTCATTGTTGCGTTCCTTGCACCATTAGGCAAAGGCAAATATCCATCCATACTAGTCGAGGATGAAAAGGTTCCATTACCGGTAGAAAGTCCTATCGACCAGTTTCTGTCCTTCTTTCTATGAGGAGCCACATAAGCGTAATTCGTTTTGGCAGCCGAATAGGAAGATCTGCCGGCCTGTTTCTGTTGTTTTTGTTCCACTATAACAGATTCCTCTTTTTGCTCTTCAATATAATTTTCCTCTATCTGTATCTCTTCTACCTCTTTATTTAGCAAAACCTCCTGTTCGGCGGCTAACGCCTTTGCCGTAACAGACCGAACAACTTTTACATGTTTCTTTTCCTCAGAACGGGCAGCAGGAACTACTAAGGCCATAGGTTGCTCAGGAGTGATTGATCCCGGCACTAACTCATCGGGTTCGTGCATTACATTCAACTCTGCCGATTGTTGCTCCAAATAGTTTGCTGAAGGTGACTGCCAAAACCATACAGTCAATGAAGACACAACCACTAACAAAGCAACAGCTGCTGCAGCCTGCCAGCGGCGCCACATCGGAATTACTTTCGGAACCGTATCCAGCTCCTTTTCCAACTGTTCCCAAAGATCAGCAGGAGCCGGTTCCGAATAGCCTTCCATCCGAGTGCGGAAATTTTTTATCCATTTATCTTTTTCTTTCATTCCTATATCCTCTTTCTATAATCATTTATTTTTTTCATTAATAAGGTTTTGGCTCTATATAATTGAGACGATGAAGTATGTTCTGTAATTCCTAGCATTTCAGCAATCTCCTTATGTCCCTTTTCTTCTAATACATATAAATTAAAGACCGTTCTATATCCATCCGGAAGTTCTTTAATGAATTGCATTAAAACAGATTGGGGTATTTGCTCAAAATCATCCTCATCTCCATCTATCACATCGGGTAACTCTTCGACTATCACTTCCTGATTGGTAGAAGCTTTCTTGCGAAGATAGCCCAATGCTTCATTTACCATAATACGTGCCAGCCATGCTTTCAATGACCCCTCTCCTTTATAAGTAAATTGACTGAATGAACGAAATATATTCAAAAATCCATCATGTAAGACATCCTGTGCCACTTCCCTATCACCTGTATAACGAACACAAATGGCCATCAATTGCCCGGCATAACGCTCATACAATTGCTTGCGTGCAAGGTTATCGCCCTTGCCGCAACGTTCCACCAATTCTGTTTCATTCATTGTTTGTGACACTTCTTTATTGAATAAATGATAAGACTGCAAAAATACTGCATCCGGAAGAATAAAATTTTTGCTTAAGCAGATTTAACATTTTTACAAGCAGTAAACTTACTATCTTCGCATTTAAGCGATAGAAACAATTCTAGAAACAGAAAATATGAGAAAATATAAAGCGACAGTTCTTGTAATAATTATGGTAATGCTGATTCCATTTACTCAGTCTTGCCTGAATGACTATGATGATGACATCTACGACATACAAGCAGAAATGCCTTTTAACGCCGCTTTAGCAACCGTAGTAACTCCCAGTGAAGTACCCGGTGAAGCAGTGATAGAAAGCGATAATGATGGAATCGCATACGTAGTGAATCCCGATAAATTAACACGTTTTGAAACAAATAATCCGGGACAACGTATTTTTTATACCTATATAAATGCAGCCAATCCGACCGGAGATGCAAGTAAGAAAGGACCTTTTATTTCTATAGATTACTTGCAGAAGATCTTAACCAAACCAATGGATACACTAAAAGAAAACGATGAAGATATTTACGGACATGATGGAATCAACCTCATCACTCCCATTATGGGTAAGACACACCTGACCCTTATGTTCCAAATATTAGGTTTCAACTCTAATATCAAACATCGGATCAGCCTTGTAGCCACAGAAGGAACCGTTCCTGACGCAAACGGATATATGGCCGTAGAATTACGCCACAATGCCGAAGGTGACAGACAGGAATATCCGAGTCCTGGTTATGTATCCTTCCCTTTATTGGATGTTCCCGGATATAAAGAGGGTAAGCTACAAGGATTTAAAATAAAAATGAATACCATTAACAATGGCGAAGAAACCGTTACAGTAAGTTATAATAAAAGTAAATCTACAAACTTTCCGTTCATACAGAAAGATATATCCAACACAAAAATTAAATGATTCTTAACAACTCCTTGTCTGTCTTATTGTAACGAAAAGGCTGTATCCGAAAATCTTTCGATACAGCCTTTATCATTTATACCGACTTATAGTGTACTAAGATTATACCGTTAATACATCAGCAACACACATACTAACGTATCATTTATTCCACCTTATTATTATCCGAAGTTCTGTAGCCTCTCAAAAAATCAGCCACATTCATACGTTTCTTTCCTGCCAGCTGCAAAATAAGCACATTAATAAAACCATCTTTTACAGCCACCTGAAAATAAGTCTTCATATCCGTACGGATATCGCCTATATTCATCTCATGGGAAACAAAAACTTTCTCCGTTTCATATATTTTCAAAACCTGACGTGTTCCATCAGCCACACAAAGCTCGGTCCATGCAGCCGGATAAGGAGATAGCCCACGAATAAAGTCATAAATCTGCTTCACACCTTTATTCCAGTCTATACGGCAGGTCTCTTTAAATATTTTCGGCGCCGGGCGCAATTCCGTTTCCTGCCGGATCAAATTTTCCTGAGGAACAGGTTTCACACTTCCATCCAAAATAGCATCCACGGTTTCCAAAACCAAATCTCCCCCCAAATACATCAGCTTATCATGTACTATTTCCACATTATCCGTATCAGCAATAGGAACACGCACCTGCTGGATAATCTCACCGGTATCTATCTCATGTTTCAAGAAGAAAGTCGTAATACCAGTTTCCGTATCTCCGTTTATCACCGCCCAATTAATAGGAGCAGCTCCTCTATATTGAGGTAATAAAGATGCATGCAAGTTAAATGTGCCCAAACGCGGCATATTCCATACTATTTCGGGAAGCATACGGAAAGCAACTACAATTTGTAAATCGGCTTGTAAAGACCGGAGTTCCTCTACAAAAGCCTCATCCTTCAATTTCTCCGGCTGAAGTACCCTCAGACCTTGAGAAACAGCATATTCTTTCACCGGACTAGGTTGTAGCACACTGCCATGTCGTCCCATCGGTTTGTCGGGCATAGTTATCACACCTACTACATTGTAGCCTCCTTCAACCAATCTTTTCAGGCTCTCCACCGCAAAATCGGGAGTACCCATATATACGATCCGCAAATCTTTCTTTTCCATATACTTACATTATTTAATCTTCAGAGAAATCAACCAATACCTGCCGGTACGAATTAAATATTTTCGACTTGGAAACAAACCCTTTGTATTTTCCCTCTTCATCAATCACAGGCAGGTTCCAGGCCTTTGTATCATCAAACTTCTTCATCACTTCTTCCATTGAATCAGTAACATTGATCCGTGCCGGAGGAGAAATCATAAATTTTTCTACCTTGAAACGATGGTATAATTCCTGACGGAACATAATATTACGGATATCATCCAATACCACAATGCCCAAAAGTTCTCCATTGACATCCACTACCGGAAACAAATTGCGTTTAGCCTGCGAAATGACTTTAACCATTTCACCTAAATCCATATCAGGACGCACTTTCTCAAAATCAGTTTCAACCACACTGTCAATATTCATCAAAGTCAATACGGCCTTGTCTTTATGATGTGTTATCAATTCACCTTTCTTAGCCAAACGCATAGAATAAATACTATGTGGCTCGAATATCATAATGGTAAGATAAGAACTGACAGATACCATCATCAGCGGAAGGAACAAATCATACCCACCAGTCAATTCTGCAATCAGAAAAATACCTGTCAGCGGAGCATGCATTACTCCCGACATCAATCCCGCCATTCCCAACAAAGCAAAATTTTTCTCCGGAATATAAGGACCTATATGCAGTTCATTACAAAAATGAGCGAAGATGAACCCGGTGATACACCCCAAGAACAAACTGGGAGCAAAAATACCCCCACAACCACCACCGCCATTCGTTGCACTGGAAGCAAAGACTTTGAAAAGTACAATCATGGCCAAATAGACTAGTAACAAATTATCGAACCCATAAAAGATAGAGTTATTCATTACTGTATTCCAGTCATGATTGGTTACGCCATTCAGCAATAAATTAATAGTATCATACCCTTCACCATATAATGGAGGAAATAAGAAAATCAATATGCTCAGCATTGCACCGCCTATAGCCAGCTTGATATACGGATTATTATATCGACGAAATATATTCTCCACAGAATTCATAGCCCGCGTAAAATACAAAGAAACCAATCCGCACGCAATGCCTAACAGAATTGCCGAAGGAATGCGCTCCATCAAAAACGGTTCATCCATATGGAACTTGAACATGGCATCGGGACCGGTAAGAATATAAGAAACAGTAGCTGCCGTGACACAGGAAACAAGAAGAGGCAACAATGATGCCATCGTCAAATCAATCATCAAGACTTCCAAAGTAAAAACCAAGCCTGCAATAGGAGCCTTAAAAATACCGGCCACAGCACCTGCCGCACCACACCCCACCAACAGCATCAGAGTTTTATGCTCCATCTTGAATACACTTCCCAAATTAGAACCGATAGCCGATCCGGTCAACACAATCGGAGCCTCTGCACCTACGGAACCACCAAAACCGATAGTAATGGCACTAGCTATCACAGACGACCATGTATTATGCCGCTTGATGCGGCTTTGACGACGGGATATGGCATATAATATTTTCGTCACCCCATGACTGATGTCATCTTTCACAATGTAACGAATGAACAATCCGGTAAGAAAGATTCCAAAAACCGGATACACCAAATACAACCAGTTGACTCCTGTAGAATCAAAATTTTCAGTCAGAAATTCCTTGATCCATTCTACTAGAAACTTCAAAAACCACGCGGCCAATGCCGTAAAAATACCAGCAAGAAAACTTAATATAAGAATAAAGTGTTTCTCTCTTATCTTCTTTTCGCGCCATAAGATAAAGCGCTGTAACCAACTTTTCTTATTTTCATCTATAATTGCGTCCATTCCTTTTTTTACTCTCTAATAATCTTCACTTCTCCCCCTTTACCCAGTTTGATAATGCTGGATGGTTTGGGATGCCCCACTTCATCTTGTCTATACTCCACAATATAGTCTACAGCTTGTTTTACTTCTTCACTGATTTCACTGAAGTTGGCAGGTGAAGGCTGACCGCTGATATTGGCAGAAGTCGACACAATAGCTTTACGAAATCGGAAACAAAGTTGTTTGGAGAATTCCTCAGCCGTAACACGAATACCAACACTGCCATCCTCAGCCAGCAAATTCTCTGCCAGATTACGTGCCCCATCATAAATAATAGTCAATGGTTTTGTGGCAAACTCAATCAAATCCCAAGCTACCGCAGGTACATCACTAACATAAAAATTTACTTTTACCGTACTGTCCACCAATACAAGCATCGCTTTACTATCAGCACGCTTCTTTATATCATAAACTCGTTTTACCGCCTTCGGATTAGTTGCATCACAACCTATTCCCCAAATAGTATCAGTAGGATAAAGAATCACTCCTCCCTTCTGCATCACTTCACAGGCTTTCTTCAAATCCTCTCTAAAATCTTCGTTCATATCGTTTTTTATTATTTGGTTCTCATTTCAACAAGTTGCAAATGTAGCAAATCCTCTTGATAATGACGAGTTAAACTTGAAAAAAAGAAAACTCTCCAATATTCTCTGCTATAGCCAATATAAAAAAGTACTATTCCCAAAACAGAAACAGTACTTTTCTATTTTAGCCTAGCAGGCTTCATTTAAGTCCCCATAATAATCTAATTATCATTGTAACTTTTCCCCTTGCCTATCTTATTTGCCTATCCTAAACCAATCCACATCAGTCCAACCGCCATCATTCGTTTGAATAGACGGACGAGTACAAAATAAACCTGTTTTAGCACCAATCCATCTACCTTCTTTCACTCGGAACGGAATACCTAACGATCTATAAGTCATTCCATCCATACTATAACTAAATTTACACATCACCACCAAATCATATCCTCCTTCATTACCAGCATTTTTTCTGTCCATTGTGGAGAATGTTGATTTCAGATAAACCGTATTCCCTTCCAAAGAAACGGATGCATTGGTTTTTTCCAGACTACCCCGGTCAGCCTCATCACACACAGACTGAGACAGTACCAGCCCATCTTTAGTATTCTCCACGAACAATCCTGCATAATCCAATCCCATTACAACTAATCCTGTACGCTCACCTGTATATTTCTTAGTGGGTTTAAAAGTTAATTTAGTCGTTGCTGTAAAATTAGGAGCAGAAATCTTTTGTAACAACAAATTTGGGACATCCCATAAATTCCTATAACTATCTGTAACAGGATAAGAATAAAGACGTATATATCCATTTTGTCCATTACAAAACATCCATTTTTCGTTGATATTAGCATTCCACTGCCATTGTGGAGACAAATTCTGACTATTAAACTCATCACTTTCCTGAGGAGTACAAACAGAGTACTTTTTACCAACATCTGGTTTCTTATAGAATAATACCGGTTCTCCGCAACCATCTTCATCTTTATCTATTCCTATGACAGGCCAGTCATCCACCCATTTCATAGGCTGAAGATGAAGCAAACGACCATGTGCACCTACATCTTGAAAATGTAAAAACCAGTCTTCTCCTGTAGTAGTGTCCACCCACGCCCCTTGATGAGGCCCGTTTATCTTTGTTTCTCCTTGAGTCAATACAGTTTTCCACTCATAAGGTCCATAGATATTTTTCGAACGTAACACTACCTGCCACCCAGTAGCCACACCACCAGCCGGATGGAAAATATAATAATATCCATTACGTTTATAAAATTTGGGTCCTTCACAAGTTTCATGAGCTTCATGCCCGTCAAAAATGATACGAGACTGGGTAATAGCTTGAGTTGCTTCAGCATTTAATTCACAAATGGCTATGACACTTTTTAAACCGGCACGACTACCTGCATAAGCATGTACCATGTACACTCGCCCATCATCATCCCAAAGAGGCGTTGTATCAATGATTCCTTTACCTGATTTTACTAAAACCGGCTCGCTCCAAGGACCTTCCGCTCTTGAGGATTTCACCATATAAACTCCTTGATCGGGATCTCCCCAAAAAATATAAAATTCCCCGTTATGATAGCGGATGCTAGGAGCCCATACACGATTTCCATGCTGGGGAGAATTATCGTTTATGGGAGGTACGGCATAAGGTAATGCCGCACCAATGATACTCCAATTCACCAAATCCTTGGAATGTAATATTTGCAAACCGGGTAAACAACCGAAACTCGATGAAGTCAAATAATAATCATCTCCAACCCTACATGCGTCAGGATCAGAATAATCCGCATAAAGTACTGGATTTTTATAAGTTCCATCACCTTGGTCTGACACCCATACTTTTGAAACATAGTCTTGAGCAGAAACTAATCCTCCGCTCATTCCCACCAAGTAAAAAGCTATAATATATTTCTTCATTATTTATAACCTGTATTTTGAGTAAATTCCGTTTTATTTTCAATAGCGTCCAAGAATGTCTGAGGGAATGGACGTACCCAATGATGTTCATCCACATTTGCAGCATCAGGATTACACTTTTTTATTCTTTTTACAAACTGTTCTTTACCAAATCGTTTCAAATCAAACCAACGCAACTGCTCTCCAGCCAACTCCCGTGCACGTTCATCCAGTATAAAATCAATATCTTGTATTTGTGACAATTCAACACGCATCGCATCTTCATATCCGGATATGGCACGAGTCATACGCAATTTATTCATATAATCCAAAGCATCCGCTTTATTTGCTTTAGCTCCCGCCTCTGCTGCAATAAGATACATTTCAGCAATACGAATCATGAAGCCGTCACGAGTACTTCTATCTTCATCTTTTGACGCACGAGTAGGATCTGCAAATTTACTCAACTCCAAATATTGCTTCATATTCTTTGTCGAACCATCTGCATTATACACATCATTTCTATCAAAAAGCTGATAACGATTTTCTGCCCATGCCCGTTGAGCTTTAGTTGCCTCCCCTTTAATTATATAAATAGCAGTATCAGTCATTGCAGTATATTTACCTTTTCCCTTCTCATTATTCATAATCCATAAATTACGAAAACTACCAGCATAACGCTGGTCTTTTTCCTCATCAAACAAATCCACCAAATAACGAGTTGGCATATATCGGTTAAATGGACGACCATATTCTGCTGTACGTGTCATACCCGGTTGATCATCATACTTCATACAAAAAAGCAAATGTGCATTATTCCCTCCGTTTCTGATAACAGGTTTATCATCCAATTCAGAATTATACAACTGATTTGTCGAATAATCTACATACCATATCACTTCTTTATTAGAGTTTCCATCACTATTCTTCATGTCCCATATTGAAGCAAAATCTTCAGCTAATTCAAACGGACCATTTTCTATCACATCTTTAGCCAAATCGTATGCCTGTCCATACATGTCCACATCGTTCTTTTCACTTGCTCTAGTTAATAAAAGTCTAGCTTTTAAAGCTTTCGCAGTCCAGATGGTAACCCGTCCACCATCATTTTGCAAAGTTGACAACTTGCTTTTGATAGCCCAATCCAAATCATCAAACATATATTGGTAGATATTATCTGTAGAAGTTTTTACCGGGTTCATTACTATACTGGTAGAAGGCTGGTCCGTATAATAGGTATCTCCAAATGTTTCAGTCAATATCCAATAATAGAATGTACGTAAAACTCTTGCTTCCGCCTCACGCTTATTCAAAGTTGTTGCCAATATCTCATCATTGGATGGATTCGGCACTGTTTGTGCATGAAATATTGCTGTATTACACCAATTTATCGCTGCATAAAAACGGTCAAAATAAAAAGTACAGGCAGAATTTGTTCCATCCAAAGACTGGGTATATGCCGCCATATTATTATCCACGCATCCCGAACCAGCCGCAATAATATCAGTTCCAGTCTCACTTAGCCCAATCGCATCCTCTTTTCCCGCCCAAAAGCGTAAAGGAGTATAACAAGCATTAACTACAGCATTCAATCCTGCTTCCGTGTCATAATAACCTCCTTCTGAAGTCACATCACTATAATTCGTTTCATCCAAGAAACTATCACAACCACATCCTAGAGTTAGCATCAAAGATGTCAATACAAATATATTTTTCTTCATAATTACTTTCTTTTAATATTATACACTCTATCAAAAATCCAAGTTCACACCAAAAACAAGCTGTTTGGTCATCGGAAATGAAATTCCTCCCCCTCGTTCTGGATCGTAATTATCAATGCTGCTGAAGGTAAAGAAATTTTTTGCAGTTGCATAGATACGTGCACGTCCCAAACCTAAACTAGCCAATACTTTTGAAGGGATATTATAGGCCAGGGTTACATCCCTCACCTTAACAAACGACCCTTTTTCATATTTCAAAGTTGAGGAATATCTAGTTTTTCCAAACCCATAAAACCGATTGGGACGTGGGAAATTATTAGTTGGATTTTCCGGAGTCCAGTAATCCACATTAGAACTATTTTCCAATCCATCCGGTTTATATCCTCTATTGAACTCGTAATCAATCCATTGACCTAAACGACTATAAATAAAGAACGAAAATTCAAAGTCATGAATGGTAAATGAGTTATTTATACCAAAAGTAACTTTAGGACGTTTACTATAAATCACACGGTCTTCGGGAGTTATTTCACCATTACCATCCGTATCCTGAATCTTAATATCTCCAGGTTTCTGTCCATTTTTAGCAGCTTCATCCGCTTCATCCAGTTGCCAGATTCCTATCTTTTTATAATCATAAAAGACCTGAAACGCTTCACCTACAAACCATGAGTTTGCCTCATCTCTCAGTGCTCCTGAAGCCAATTCCTTAATTTTCTCTTTATTGTGAGAAAGAGTAAAATCTGTAGTCCAAGTAAAATTCTTCTTTTGAATGTTTACAGAGTTCAACGCCACATCAATACCAAAATTTTCTGTTTTACCAATATTTTCCATAACTTCGGTATACCCATTGGTTGATGGAATCTTACGATTCATCAATACATTTCTAGTATATGATTTATATACATCTACAGAACCTGAAAGACGGTTATTAAAGAAACCGAAATCCACACCTAGATCAAACACAGAAGTTGTTTCCCAAGTCAGATTTTTATTCGACATCGTTTTAGGATACAGCCCACTAGCCAAATCATTGTTAAATGAATAAGTGGACGAACCTAAAAGCCCGACAGTCTGATAAGGATCAATAGCCGATTGCCCTGACTCTCCCCAACTCAAACGAAGTTTTAAATTTGACAGTTCGTCAAAACCTTTCAAAAAACTTTCTTCATTCATTCTCCATGCCACCGCTACAGATGGGAAATACCCCCATTTATGTCCATCGGCTAATAATGAAGAACCGTCCGCACGTAATGACGCTGTAAGAATATAACGATCCATAAACTTATAGTTTACGCGCCCGAAAAAAGAAGCTAATTTTTCCTCATTTAAATAGCTGTCAATCATGACTTCCTTGGTATTCGATGCCAAATTATGATAGATATTTCCTCCATATGTCTGTCCTTTACCTGAAGCCAAAGTGTACTCCTTACTTTTATAAATAGTACTTGTACCACCCATTATCTGAAAATCATGTTCACCTAAAATTTTAGAATAAGTCAGAACATTTTCCCAAGTTATACCCGATTCTATAGTATGCTCTTTTAATGATTTACTATCCTTACCTTCTCCATCCAAAGAATTTGCAGAACAATAATATCCCCTTCTCTTATTTCTTACATCCACACCTAAAGTTGTTCTAAAAAGCAAATCTTTTGTGATATTCCAATTCGCATATAGACTACCGAAAAAACGGGTTGCTTTTGTATTATCTTTTACAGCTCCATCTACATCATCCACTAACGGATTAGTTTGAGAATTATATCCCGGAGCAGGAAATCTTACTACTTCTCCATTTTCATCATAAGGTTTTGACAAAGGCACAATCTTATTACACATATTCAAAGGATCACGACGCGTGTTTTGATCTTTGTATGTATAAGTAATATTAGTACCAATCTTCAAGTTTTCTAATAGTTTATGATCTAATGCCACTCTAGCATTCAAGCGTTTATAATTATCATTTTTAAAAAGTCCATTTTCGCCTCTGTATCCTAAAGAAATAGAATGTTGTGTTTTCTCTGTACCTCCTGTTATAGACAATTCATAATTCTGATTAAATCCATTACTCATCATTAAATCTCTATAATCTGTAGAAACTCCTTCTCGTACATACTCTAATTCCTGTGCTACCGTAAAGACTTGCTCATCTGGTAAATATTCATTAGTTGTCTGGTCACGATATGCTTCACGCTTTAACTGAGCATATTCAGCTCCGTTCATAATAGAGGGATAAGACGAAATCATATTAATGGAAGCAAAAGCGTTCAAAGAAACCTTTGATTTTCCAGCTTTACCTTTTTTAGTTGTAACGATAATAATACCATTAGCACCACGTGTTCCATAAATAGCAGTCGAAGAAGCATCTTTCAATACCTCAATAGATTCTATATCAGAAGGATTAATATCCAAAGTTGTACCATAATCTATACCATCAACTAAAATCAGAGGTGCATTACTAGCCTTCAAAGATCTTTCACCACGAATAGTAAAACTCAAATCTGCTCCAGCTTTACCAGAAGAAGCTGTTAAATCCAATCCTGCTACTTTTCCTTGCAAAGCCTCTAAAGCATTTGTAGTAGGAATAGCAGTAATATCCCGAGACTTTACAGAAGATACTGCACCTGAAAGATCTCTTTTCTTTTGTACACCATAACCAACAACAACGACCTCATCCAAAGCTTGAGTGTCCTCTTTCAATGTAATTATGAAAGATGTTTGTTTTCCCACAGAGACAGACTGAGTGAGATACCCAATGTAAGAAACAACCAAAACATCTTTTTCCTTCACATTTGGTATGGTAAATTTACCATCCAAATCCGTTATAGAACCATTTCCTGTTCCTTTCACAGAAACATTAACACCAATAACCGGTTCTCCTGACATATCTTTTACCATACCGGAAATCTGACGGGTCTGTGCAAAAGATAACAGATACATAACACTGAATATCAAAGACATAAACATTCTTTGAATACAAACTTTTTGATTCATAAACTAGTGTTTTTATAATTAGTAAATAAGGTAATTTTTCAACATTCTTTTAATTTAAAAAACCACGGTAACAGGTTCACCTGCTTTCAACGCTATTTCCTGTTTATCTATACCTTGTAACTGGATTTTCACAGTCTGATTTATTTTGGACAACAAAGTTGCTTTTACTTCTTTTTCGTGCCATACTAATTCTTGTAACAGGATTCCTCCTCTTAAAGCTATCCCTTTTATAGTACCATTCTTCCATTGAACAGGCTTACAAGGTAAAAGAGAGATTACACCAGGTTCAGAATAAACCATCATCTTCATCACTAATGACGGATATCCCCCACAAATGTCCAAATTGAATGTTTTCTTAGGGTCATGAGTTGAAACTAAATTGTTGTTCCAATAACTATTTCCAAGCCAGACCAACATATCATAAGCCATTTCTGTCTCTCCTAAAGCACATGCCGCAAATGCCAACTGAACCATCCCAAACGCCATGATACCTCCGTTATCCTGTCGCCGTATTTCCATTCTGCGATTGATAGCGCGTTTACACCCCTCTATCAAATCTTGATTGCCCATAATCAACGGATCATGAAAATCATACAATCCGAATAAATGAGAAGCATGACGGTGTTTATGATTATCCTGCAAATCTTTCCACATCCACTCTCTGATTTCCCCATTTTCATTCAACATATAAGAAGGCATTTTTTCCTGCATCGCTTTCCATACTGGAATCTTATCTTGATTTACCCCTAAAATCTGGCTGGCTTCTATAACAGAACGCAATAACCCATTAGCAGCCATTACATCCATAGTAGCATTGACACATGCCTGACTTGAACTATTAGCCGGATTATTCTCTGGAGAATATGAAGGGTTAAAAATATACTTTCCATCATTACCTTCTTTTAAGAAATCCTCATAAAACAAAGCAGCCTGCTCCATAAACGGAAGCGCACGCTCTCTTAAAAAATCTTTATCCAAGGTGTACATATAATAATCATAATAGAACAATGAATACCATGCGGCTCCTGCTAACCAAAACGTCATCGGCCATGTAGCATCAAAATGATTATTCAGACCATGGGAACTAAAACGTGAAGGGACATGAATACCCTGACAATTAAAAAGTTCACGCGCATTCACTTTAAAATCCTCCATATATGCTTCCAGCCTGTCGAACAAAGGCAACATCAACTCCGGGGTATTAGCCTGAAGATAATGGGAAACGACAACCGGAAGATTACCATTGGTCGTATAATCACCAGACCACGGAGGAGTCATAGTAGCCCCCCAAATACCTTGAAGATTAGGAGGATTAATACCCGTCGCACTAATTACATTATAACGTGCCGCATCAAAAAGTTTTTCTACAAGAGCCGGATTAGAGCCTCCTAACTTCAACAATTCTTCAGAAGATTTCATCCGGTCCTCTTCTGATGCATCCAAATCAATAGAAACACGTTCAAACAATTCTTTATGAATTTTCTTATGTACCGCCAGCAATTCATCATAAGTTCCATCATATGATTTTAATGCATTACTCATTTCAAGAACCCGAGACTCCTCCATATTATCAGAAGGCTCAATCCGAGCAACAATTAACACATCAGTGGCATCCCTGAGGATCAATCGGTCGGAATCCATTTCTATCTTTCCATCCGAACGTAGAACCTGTACCACTCCTTCGTAACCTTTAAAACTTTTTCTAGATTCAAACTCCCAAGGTCTTTCATACCATGCTTTAAAATAAAGCCCATTATCCATTGTTCCGGATTCGACCTTCTTTATACAAAAGTTATCATCCAGATTAAACTTCTTGATACGGCCCACATCATGCCTTATTATCTTCGAAAGGCTCAATGTTGTATTAATAGACGCTCCTTCATCTGATGACAATTTCAAAACAACAAGATTATCAGGTCTTGAAACAAATAATTTACGGGTGAAAACACCATTATTATCTTCCCAATTTACTATTACCTCACCCGAAGTAAAATCTACTGATCTCTCATATTGTTTTACAGTAGAAGTATCTCCTAAAAGATTGAATTGAAAAGCGGGAATAAAAAGATCTGTTGCATGTTTCCCTTTGTACCCTTCTGAGTTTGCCAAATCCACAACAAACCGAGAAGCCTCCATATATTTGTCCTCCAACAACATTTGCTGAATTTTACCTAAATATTTTCCCTGACCTACCGGTTTCCTTGCAGAATGAATAGGCAAATAAAGCAAAGCATGATTTAAAACAATGGATTCCTGATATGGATCTCCTATCACCATAGCCCCCATTATACCATTTCCACTAACTAGTGACTCCTCCCAAATTTTAGCCGGTCTGTCACTATAAAATCCCCTTTTCGGTGTTGCACCAGTATGTATTTCTGATTTACAGCTCCAAAAAGAAAAGGCAATCACACAATAGATTAAAATTTTCTTCATAGTACTTTATATTAAATAGTCTATTATATAAGATTCCATTTGGCAACCTAAAATTATTTCATTGCAAACATAGCAAAGAGGTAAAAAGGGAACGTGCATTATTTATGCCGTTCCGTGTATTTTTTAAACTACTTGATAGAAAAGTATATTATTTATGCTATTCTGTGTACTTTTTATGCCAAACCATAAAAAAGCCTTTGATTTATCAATCAAAGGCTTTTGTTTTATACTCACTCGGAGTACAATTTTTCAACTCCTTAAATACCCTACTAAAATATTGGGGAGAAGAAAAACCACTCATATAGGCTACTTGAGATATATTATAATTCCCCGAATCCAATAATTGTATGGCCCGCTTCACCCGCATATCCTTTACTAAATCAATAGGGGTCACTCCCAATATAGACTTTACCTTCCGATAAAAAACAGTACGTCCCATTTTCATCGTATCAGCCAGATCCTCAATTTTAAAGTCCTGTTCCTGGAGTTTGGATTCCACAACCTGAATCACTCTCTGAATAAATACCTCATCAAAAGAAGTTATTTGAGGTATTGAAGGAGAGAAACTATCCAAAGAAACACTCGAAGCTACCAAATTCTCCTGTTCAAAAGACCTGAATGCTTGTTTCATAAAATAATCATGTAACATTTCGCGTTGCCTCAACAAAGAAGAAATACGGGCACGTAAATATCCGGAACTAAATGGTTTAGTTATATAATCATCCGCACCATATTCCAATCCTCTGATACGATCATCCAACGCAGATTTTGCCGATAACAAAACAAAAGGTATATGACTGGTATCATGATTCTTTTTCACTTCTTCCAATAATTCAATACCATCCATACAAGGCATCATCACGTCACTAAGTACCAAGTCCGGTAATTCTAACCTTATTATTTCAAGTCCCTTTTTTCCATTCTCCGCTTCTATTATATGATACTCCTTACGAAGAATACTTACAATAAAATGTCTTAGTTCTTCATTATCATCCACTACCAAGACTGTTATATCTTTTATAAATTCTTCTTTTTGTTCTACTTGTGTCTCAATTGAAGGCATTGTCTTGCTGTCATTCAAAATGAATTCCACATTCTTGTCTGATTGGAAAACTTCATAGCTTCTTGACAAAGAAACAGAGAACACACTTCCCTGTCCTAATTTACTATCCACCATGATAGAACCATGTAGCATATCAACCAATTCTTTTACCAAGGAAAGGCCAATCCCGCTTGAAAAATTAGGGTCTGTATATCCCAAAGTTTCAAAACGTTTAAATAACATATCTATTTTTTGCAGTTCAATACCATTACCTTCATCTCTGACTTTGAAAAAGAAAACATCATTTTGAGGTTCAAGAATAAAATCGATATTCTTGCCGTCGGGAGTATACTTAAATGCATTTGACAATAGATTAAACACTATTTTTTCAAATTTATCAATATCAGTATAAAGCACATAACTATCACAGGAACAAATAAACTGAAAATTAATATTCCGCTGATGTGCCAAAGCGGTAAAAGTTTCAAAGATTTTTTTAGACAAGGATACTATATCTGTTTCTTCAATATACAATTTCATTTTGTTATTCTGTATTTTCCTAAAATCAAGTAATTGGTTGATAAGGCGTAACATACGGTCTGTATTCTTTTTTGCTATCAACATATTCTCCCGACCTTCCTCACTCAACTTCTCATGATCGATCACCTCTTCAATGGGACTGGCAATTAAAGTTAACGGAGTACGTAATTCATGAGATATATCTGTAAAAAAACGAAGTTTCAAGTTTGTTATCTGTTGCTCAAAGTCCACTTTTCGTCTTAAATTAAAAATATAAGCTAAAGTTACAGAAACAGCGACAATTATCAATAGAATTAATATGACATATAATAACCATGCCCACCCAGTTTCCCAAAAAGTCGGTTTTACATGAATAAATAACCGGGCCATATTATCAACCCATAATCCATCTCCATTAGTAGATTTTACTTCCAACACAAAATCCCCTGCCGGAAGATTAACCAAACTGGCAGAATGACCATAACCTATACAATTCCATTCCTTATCTATATTTTTCAGACGATATGCATATTGTAAATTACCCGAAGCGGCAAAATCCAATGCTGCAAAAGTAATCGAAACATTCCTCTCATTTTTTTCTAAAGTCAAAGTCTGATCTACAATAGGAGAAGAATCTCCCATTTTGTTATTTTTACCAGTACTGGCATTTGTAAAGACAATATGTGGTATAAAACTACTTTTATTCAACTTATCTAAATGCAAGTATAAAACATCTCTGTTTAAAGCCACATACATGCCATTTTTGTCATCCCTGACCAACGGTATTTCAGAAACTAATAAATGAGAATGAAAATAAAAACGATTATAAGACTCTATACTACCTCTATCAGGATTATACCTACAAATCTGATCTTCAAAACTAATCCATAGCTCATTTCTGTTTCCTTCTATCATTGTATAGGCCATATCCGAAGGCAAACCATTCTGTTTATTCAAATGCACAAACTCTATATTGTCGCACAACAAATTTTTAGACGTTACCAGATTCAATCCACTGCTATGGGTTATAATATAGATTTCTCCTTTCTTACTTTCAAAAGTATAAATTACGTCATTATTACTAAGACTATTGGCACGCTTAGTTTCACAGTGATTCAAATTAAATTGTATTTTCCTATATTCATCAGTTTTAGCTGAAAAAGATAACAGTCCATCAGTTGTCCCCACCAACATAATTCCTGTTGAAGTACAGTATATGCTCCTCACTTTTCTACATTCATCTTTAGGATAAAGATCTAATCCATTATCAGAATGAATAAAATGCAAATCAGGAAAAATCCCGTCAACAACGTTTAATCCTCCACCATAAGTACCAATCCAGATATGTCCATTCATATCTTTGCCAAAAGCATAAATAGCATCCGAACTGAGACTTCTCTTATCTTTCTTATCATGTTTGAAATGAAAAATACGGAATTTTTCAGCTTCGGGAACAGCCACATAAATCCCGTTCTCTCTACTCCCCATCCATAAACGATGAGCTTCATCTTCGAAAAAGCAATAAATATCAGCACCAAAAATAACTTGTCTGTCTTGCACCAAATCTCCTGCCTCATTCAAGTTACCTATATAACGATGCTCTCTATCATAGACTTCTATCCGTTTACTTTTATCGGCAATCCACACTCTTTGTCTGGAATCAACAAACAACCCACGTATTTTATCATGATGATTCATTGAGAAATAACTGTAATTTTCATTCAAGAACGTAATCATATCAACCCCAGAATCACAACTCAGCCATATATTCTTCTGATTATCAACTAAAAATTTTCTACCTGTAGCCTTATAAGACACTTTTTCACCATTTATATAAGTATAACCTTGTTCAAAAAGATTTTTTGTGGGATTATAAAATGAAAATTCACCATTTGAAGCTAAAATCCAGATACGTCCATAACTATCCTCATGAATAAAGTTATACATTTTCTCGCGCTGACTAAATGGATAGCTCACAAATTCTATTTTATTATGCTTCAAATCACAACAAACGACATTGGACTTTCCATTAAACATCCATAATTTATTATCTGTCGACTGAAAGAATCCGGATGGTGATATATCGGAACTACTCTTATCTATCAAAATATTCTCTGCATGGTTATTATAAGTATCAACCACAATGACTCCTCTTTTAGTTATAACTCCCATTTTTCCATCTTTCAATGCCAATAGTCCCATAATATCCCAATCTATCCTTTCAAAATTCACTTCTTTTATTCCACCTTTCGAAGTATATAACACAATTTCTCCAGATGAAGTTGCCATATAAAATTGATGATTCAAAGATACTGCATACTTAAAATCCCTTTTGTCCGATAGTTCACGTTTCCCATAAACAAAACATCCCTTATCTGTCAATATCCACTCATTATTATATGCATCCAATACAACTGAATAGACATGATTTCCATGTTGTGGAACAGAACCCGACGACAGAAATATAACCCCATTATCTTTCTGATAATCAGCCTCATCAATACGCCACAGATTTCCATCAGAGGCAACAACCCAAACAATTCCATTATTTAATGGAATTAGTTTTTCCACCAAATCACATTCCTCTATTTGGGGATGATAAACAAAGACATCTTCAAATCTTTCCCGTTGAGTATCAAACAGGTAGACCTTATCGTCATATGTATGGCACCATAATGTATGATCACTACCTTTAATCACCTGCACCATTCTATTATATTTCAATTTTATTGCATCTGTAGGATATGACTTATAATTTTTGAAAGTATATCCATCATATTTTTCCAACCCATTCCAAGTGGCCAACCAGATATATCCATCATCATCTTGAAGCATATCTTGTACTATATTTTGTGACAGACCATCTTCTATAGAATAATGCCGTACATCAATTAATCCTTGTGCGTGCACAAACAAAAAAAACTGATATAATATAATAGCGACCAATAATTTTACTCGTATGTTGAGGGCGGTAATTTAGCTGCATCAAAGATTCGTAATCTGGAATGTCCCAGTTACGAAATCTATCTAATAGATTATGGATGCGGCAAATTTAACAGAAAAATACATATTATGGAGCAATATCCTTGATCTTCGTTCACGGGGAATCAACATTGCGCGGACAGCCCGTCGTCTTGGTGTGTCCCGTAATACGGTACGACATCTCCAATCCCTAAGCTTGGAGGAAGTCCTCCAGCAAAAAGAACGGCATTACAAACTCCATGCCTACGAGCAGGCCGTCGCATCCCTCCTTATCAGTTTCCCCTCCATTTCCAGCAGCCGTATTGGCGACTACTTGCGGGAACATTATCCGGACTTTCCGCACGTCTGCGAGAAGACCGTCCACAATTATGTCCAGTTCGTCCGGAAGAAGCACCACATTCCTCCGGCCAGATAATCACCGGTCCCATTCCTCCAAGGAGTGGGAGCCCGGTCCGTCATATACATAATCCTTAACAGCAAACATTATACATTATTATATATGAATACCCAAAGCTTTACAAACGGAACAAGCCGCCGCCTGTCACGGGCTGTACGGCGTCAGGAATGCGGAACACATCCTTGCTATGAACTCAGCACTTCCCAGTTTTCTGACATGAAAGTCAGAAGACTCACCCGCCAATACGGTTTTTCCGGTTATAGCATCTACCGGTATCTCGTGAACGAGACACTCCACAACGGGAGCTACCTCCTGCTGTGGTGCGAGGAAACGGCGCAGGCGGTGGCCTCTTACTGGAATGCCTCTTTGGAAGATGTCACAAGAATTGTCAACGGCTGCATACAGGTCGGCCTGTTCAATGACGAGCTTTTCAGGAAACACCGCGTCCTGACTTCCGCCGACATACAGCGGAACTATATGGACCATATCAGGTCCTGCGGCATGCTCTCCCGGTATCCCGACATCCCCAAGGAGTTCGAGCTTTCGGCCAGCTGATGTATTATCCACTTTAAATATAAAGCTTATGCCAAAAACAGCTAAAAAGGGTTTCACCTATTTCAGGTTCGAGACCGATCATTTCTATGATCCGAAAGTAAAAAGACTAAAGAATAAATTTGGAATGGAAGGCTGGGGTGTGTTCCATTTCATTGTAAACGAGATCTACCGTGTCGAGGGATGCTACATGGTCATGGATGCCGACGGCCTGTTCGACATCTCGGACTATTCCCGTATGGATGAGAAAAAGGTTTCGGACATCATCGACTACTGCGCCGAACTGGGCCTTTTCAACAAAGAACTATGGCAGGACAAACAGATTCTGACCAGTGAGGAGATACAGGAACTGTATGTGGGCATCTGCAAGGCCATCCACCGCAAGCCCGGCATTCCGGAAAGCATCCTTCTGCTGGAAACGGAACCGTCACCGGAGTCCGCCCCCGCACCGCATGCCACTTGTGAACAGCAGGACATCCCGGCACATGAATGCGATTCTCCGGCCTCCCTTCCGAAGGATGAGAAGGAAATCCGGCAGGCTGTGACACGCATACGCACACTGTTCGCCGCTGAAAAGGAACTTCGCGAAGAACCGGACAAAACTCGCGAAAATAAACCATATAAAATAAAAGAAAATAAAATATCCTCCCCAACCCCTCCGGCACAAGCCTCCGGTGAAGGGGAGAAGGATGAGGACAGGGATTCTCTTTCAGGGAAGCTCAAGTATCTGGGAGTGGACGAGTATTATACCGGCTGGATATACCGGCTTTCGGTCTGTTATCCCGAATTCCCGGTCGGAAAGGCGATCGAGGATATCCTGCAGAGCAATTTCCACCTGACCAAGGGGAACTACCTGTATCCGCTCGTTGAAAACTATATCGCCAAATACAACGCCGAGTACGGAGAGGCCGACCGGCAGAGGAGGCAGGAAGAAACCATGCGCAACCGCCGCAAGACGCTCGAGCTTCTGGGTGTCGCGGTGAGGGACCAGCAGGAAATCCTGCAGCTCGCCTCCGTAGCGCCCATGGTGCTGGACACCGCCCTGAAGGAGACCTGGGGCAACAAGAGGATCAAGAGCCCCACCAGATTTATCCTGAGCCGTATGAGGCAGGCTGTTTCCGCATAGGAGCAGGAAACGCCGTATTGAGAATATGATGGAATTACCCCTGAAAAGCTGTCCGCGAGGATGGCGGGAATAAATTTATAAATTTAAAAAACTCATCCTGCCCATCCGTGAGGACCGGCAGGAATCAAACGGAAAAGACCATTAAAGCGACATAACCATGACATCACAGGAAGCCAATTCAATCCCGTTGGGAGACATCCTCTCCCATTACGGTTACGAGCCGTCCAGACGGTACGGCGGCTATGACATGTACCGTTCCCCCTTCCGTTCCGACACTTCCCCGAGCTTCAAGGTTTTCAAGCAGGAGAACCGCTGGTATGATTTCGGGGACGGTACGTATGGCAGGGCGGTGGATCTGGTCATGCGTGTGGAAAACTGCTCCTTTCCGCAGGCGATGAAGGAACTGGGAAGGATGAGGACCTCCCCGCAGCTTTCCATGCCGTCCACGATACGGAAACCGGAAGCTGCAGCAGGAAGGCCTCCGGCAGCCGCCCCGATGACCGTCCTGAAGGTCATTCCCGTTCAGAACAGGCATCTGCTTGACTACGCCGCCTCACGTGGCATTGACAAGGAGATTGTCCGTAAATACTGTGTGGAGGTCCACTACTGTTTCGAGAGGAATCCGCGTGAGAAATACGCGCTCGGATTCGCCAACGACCACCGGGGTTTCGAGTTGCGGAACAGCATGTTCAAGGGGTGCGCCTACGCCAAGGATATTACCTGCATCAGTGAAGGCAACAGGTCCTGCGCCGTTTTCGAGGGCTTTTTTGACCTGCTCAGTTTCAAGCAGTACGCAAGGGAGCATCCGGAGATGCCCGCACTTGGAAAGCTGGACGTGTGCGTATTGAACTCCACGGCCATTGTGGACCGTTCAAAGGATTTCCTTTCAAAGTATGAGAAGGTACACGCCTTTCTCGACAACGACGCCCCGGGGCGCGGGGCACTGGGAAAGATACGGAGCTTCCTTCCTGAAGACGTGATACTGGTGAACGAGTCGGAACGCCTGTACCCCAGGTGCAATGATTTTAACGAATTCCTGCAGAAGGCCGGATGTCCGGCAGCGGGACATGAAATATGAAGAGCAAAAAAACAGAATGATGAAAACATTTGAGGAAATATACCGGGATGCGGCAGTCCGGAACGGCTGTAATGCCGGGAAAACATTTGCGAGGGTCATGTTCGAGGAGGGCATGAGCCAGAACCTTGAGCGTTGCATGGACAGGGCCGCCGATTCCCATACGGACCTCATGGCCTTTGCCGGATGGTTCGGAAAGCGTCTGGCCAGGGAATCTGTCAGGTGCAATGCCGCCCGCGTGAACTTCTCCCAGGATATAACAATAGAAGGCAAGAGATACACCACCCGGTTCGGTACGGTCACTTTCAGCACGGAGGAAAAGAAAAGTCTTGAGGAACGTGCGGAAGAGATTGCCGGAAGACTGCTGTCATCCGGCCCGTCAGATGACCTGAAAACGTTGTTGAAAGAAGCCGTACTGACCGGCTACGATTTACAGAAGGATGATTTTGATGAGGATTAAACGATCAAGCATGAAACAGAACAATGACATACCGGATAAAATCATGGAACGTATCCGCAAACTGATGCGTCTGAAGGAGTCCACCACTTCCGAAGGCGAGGCACGTGCGGCGGCCGCAGCCGCAAGCAGGCTTCTGAAGGAATACAACCTGTCCCTGTTCGACATAAGTGGAAGAGATCAGGAAACGGTCTTTGCAATCGGGAGGTCCGGAGCATTCAGCTACAAGGACGCTTTCGGCAGCTATTGGAAGCGCGACCTGTTGAACGTGCTGTGCCGGTATAACTACTGCCGGATACTTCTCTGCCGGGGCACAACCGACATGTTCATCGTCGGAACCGATGAGAATATTACCGCCGTCTCCGTACTGTACGATTATCTGCGCACGGCTTTCCGCCGGCTGGCAGAAGAGAGGCACCGGGAATACGTGTCCGTCAGACGCGGATATTACCGGACCGGAAAATACAGAAAGAAATACATACGCTCCTATCTCGAGGGTGTCACCCCCGGATTAAGGGAACAGTTTGAGGCAGGTCGCAGCCGGCCGGCAGAGGAGGCACGGGAAACCGCCCTGGCATGCTGTCATGACACGCTCATAGACAAATACCTGGAAAAAATAGGAGCCGGCACTTCAAAGGCACATCCGAGAAAGACCGGGACCGACCGCTCCGCGTATTACTCAGGCATGGGTGACGGCAGGACCATCAGTCTGAACCGGCAGATAAAAGGAGGTGGTATATGACAGCATTGTGGATATCATTTGCGGCCCTGTATGCACTGGGCATGCTGTGGCTTGCATATCAGATCAGGACCGCCCCCAGTGATTTGGAATTATGGGGCGAGGAAATAGAATAAACCGTTAAAATCATAATAATATGTACTTTATACATTATATACAGACTTATGCGTCGGTAAACAGGAAAGGCAGCGAGCTCCAGAGCTATATCCTGAAGTTCAAGGACTGCCTGCTCAAGGACCGGAACGCACTGGATGATCTGAAAGAGGAGATTCATTGCCGGATAGAAGAACTGGATGCCAGGTATCCGCGTACCCATCCCCTGCATTTTGATGCGGGAAACGATTCCGGAGCCCGATGGTACATCCATGTGGAAGGAAAGCCGGACAATCTTGTATGCATCATCTCCATTGCAAAAGTGAGGAACCTGCTGGGAAAAGGCACAGTCTCCTTTCCCGGGAAAGACAAGGATGGAGTGAAAGGATGAGGAACACATACTGGTTTGCCGTGGACTATAACGGTACGGGACATCTTTTCACCTGTCCTCCCGAAAGGGACACGGGGATGTGGACCGGCGAGGAAGCCCTTTACATCCCCAAAGGACAGTTCGGGGAGATGTTTCCGCAAATCACCTGGCAGGACGCGCCGGTGGTGGTGACCCTGGAGGTGCTTCCCTGCGTGGAGACCCGACGGCTGCGTCTTGTCAAGCGCTGCCTCCATCTTCTGCGGAAGCATACCGGCACCCTCAGAAAGGAAAAAACGGAAGAATCATAAAAAGAATATGGAATACGGACATTATGAGATCACAATCAAGGAGACCGGCCGTGAGAAGCCTGTTTCCACCGAATATCACGGATTCATCAACCACGAGGGGCTTGTCTCCTTTTTCGGGCTGAAAGAACCGGACGTGGAGTGGTACGATATCAGGGAGATAACCGGGCAACAGGAAGAAAACCCGAAGGAAGCCGCAGAGATGAAACCAGGATCGGGCGTTTTCCTCCTGGCCCTCAAGAGAGGCGGAAAAGACAGGAATACGACCCGCTGCATCGGCGTGCACAGGCTGGGCACACCGGGGATGGAGTTCATCATGGGGCGGACGGACAATGTCCGGAAGTACCAGCCGGACGACGAGATACCGTACATATATGACGCCGAGTACACCGGCGAGTTACAGAAAGCCGTATACTGGCTGCAACATATGGAATAGCGGAGGGAGGGCATCAGGATACGTCCGTTCAAACAACACCGGCCCTTTGGAAAAGCATCTCAATAAAATCAGCAGGCAGGGACGTATCTTCTCTCTCCCCTTTTGCAGACCTTCATCCGACCGACAGGGAGACTGACAACAAAAGGAATGCCCGGTTGACGGATATATGGAAGATAACTAATAACCGAACAGAAAGGAATGAATTATGAATAAAAGAACAATTCAAATAGATGTTATCGGTCCGATAGAAGAAACTGAATTAATGAAATGTAAATTGTATGTTGATGGTCGTGTGTGTGTAATCGGAATGTCACGATATGACTATGAAGAGTTAATGCGAGAAAAAGTGTTTATCCGGGATGGTAAGAGCGTTGATTCTGCCGGTGTGATAAACACGACTAACACTTTCGTTGAAGATGATTAATATTGAATCGAAAATGAGTATAGAACAGATTATATTCAATCTTCTCAATAAGAACGCTCATACGTGGGGTAGATATTGGAGACAAAAGGAGATGTCAGGTTTAACAATGCCTGGAGAATATATTGAGATAAGGACTTTTTTCTTATCAGGCATCGAACCTTCTGATTTTTTAGAAGCCGGATTCAAAATCAATAAAATACAATCTCAAAAAAACAGATGCAGATGCCTATTGTGACATTCTGTTAAATAAAACCGATTAAATATGGAAATACAAGGAAAAGTTATCGCCGTACTTCCCATAAAGGATGGGGTCGGCAAAACTTCCGGCAACGAATGGAAGAGCCGGGAGTTTGTCCTCGAGACAGAGGAAAGCAGACCGCAGAGCCTGTGCCTGCAGCTGATGAACGCCAACATCGACCGGTATGCGGTTGAAGCCGGCCAGACTGTGCATGTGAAATTTGACTGTTCCGCCCGCCAGTGGGAGAACCGGTGGTTCAACACCCTGACCGCCTGGGAGGTGACCGTCATCAAAGAGAAGGAGGCGTAAAATATGGGAATGAGAAAGAGAGCTTTTCTTTTCTGTGCCCTGGCAGCCTGCGCCCTGGCCGTTTCCGCACAGTCCTATTCGCTGCGCAGCAACATTCTGGGCCTGACCACGACCAACCTGAACCTGGAGGCCTCCATGACGCTGAACCGTAAATGGTCACTGCACCTGCCCGTGCAGTACAACCCGTTCAAGTTCGGCAGCAACCGGCAGTTCCGCAATTTCTATGCGGCCCCCGGAGCGCGCTACTGGCTGCTTGAAAGCTACATGGACGGATTCATCGGCATGTACGGTACGGCCGGCATGTACAGCGTGGGGAACCTGTTCGGCAGCAAGTACCGCTACGAGGGGGAAGGCTACGGAGTAGGTTTAAGTGTCGGGAAGGCCTACCAGATAGGCCGGCGCTGGAACCTCGAATGGGAGGTCGGCGCGGGTGCTGTATGGCTGGTTTATGACAAATACCTGTGCAAACGCTGCGGGGATCTTGTGGACAGCGACTACGGCTGGCATTTCCTTCCGACCCGTGCCGCGCTGAACCTTGTGTATCTTTTCTAACCTTCCGCAGCGATGAGAAAGACAAGACACATCGTCCCCCTGGCACTGGCAGCCGGGCTGCTGGTTTCCTGCACCGCCACGCAACACTGCCTGAAGCGTGTGCGCATCTCCCAGCCCCGGACGAGCGAGGCGGTGACGGACACGGGATACCGGCCGCCCCAACAGATCACCTGGACAGATGACAAGGGGGAACAGCATATCGTGACGGAAGCCGCAAGGGACAGCGTGACGGGCGAATACATCACCCAGGTGGAACTGGCCGAAATCACCGTGGTGGCCAGAAGCAAGCAGGTGGCCGAGAGAAACGGGAAAATCAATCTTGACTTTGTCGTCACGGTTCCGGGCGAGCTGATCAACAACAAATGGCAGCTCCAGCTCACCCCTGTGGCCTACAAGTCGTCGGATACGTTGTATCTGGACAGGATTTTCCTTTCAGGGGCGGATTTTGCCAAAATGCAGAAGAAAGGCTACATGCGCTACCAGGCGTTCATGAACTCCATCATCCCTGACAGCCTCTATCTCCAGAGGCTGTTTGACGAAAAGGGCTGCCGTAAGGCGCTTGCAGACCTGGAAGAGGAATATTTCCAGGCCTGGAAACACGAGGTCATCCAGAAAGAACGATGGATTGACTGGTCGGACAAGACCAACGCCCGGTTCGCACTGTTCAATTACAAGATGGAACGTAACCGCCGGGCCATTGCCGGATACAACTCCATCCTGGAATATCTTCCCGCCTACTGGATGCGCCGGGAAATGGACGGGAAATACATCCCTTCCAAATGGAGGATGTTTGCGGACGGCGGATACAAGATCCGTACCCGGAGCATCACACCGGAGGATTCGGCCGCCATTGCGGAACGTTTCACCGACTACGAGAAAATGGCCGAGAACCGGAAGAGGAAGGAGCAGGCCGACGCGATGTACAAGAAGTATGTGAAGTTCCCATACGAGTCCGCGCGCCTGGATACAGTCATAAAGGAAGGCGGCAGCTTTGTGTATTACTACAAGCAGGAGCTTCCCGCCACGGAAAATACAAAGAAAATCGACCTGACGCTGGACGGGCTGATCCTCTCCAAGGACGAGACACGCACGGAACTGCCCCCGTCTGACACGCTGACATACTTTGTCAGCAGCATGGTGCAGTTCCTTGACCATACCCCGCGATACAGGAAGAGAATCATCACACGCAAGGACGAGGTCAGCCTGCGCGCCTATGTGGCTTACAGAAGCGGCAGTGTGGAGTTTTCCGAGAGTCTCGGCAGCAACCGGCAGGAGATCGACAAGGTGTTCGAGACCATCCGAGGCATCAACTTCACGGGCGAATTCCTGATTGACAGCATCAGGATGACCGCCACATCATCCCCCGAGGGGAACACCGCCATGAACCTCTCCCTCTCAAGGGAGCGTGCCCTGGCGCTGAAAAGATACCTCGCCTCACGTACGGACGACCGTGAAGGGGTGGACACGCTTTTCCGTCCGCGCTGGAGGGGCGAGGACTGGGGCAGGCTGTATGAGCTCGTATCGGATGACGACAGCCTGGCACACAGGGACGAGCTGCTGCGCATCATGCGGGAGAAGGGAAATCCGGATGAGCGGGAATACCTCCTGCGCGGATATGCCACCGATTACAGGCGCGTCCGGGAGAAATACTATCCGCTTCTGCGCGGTGTGGAGTTCAGATTCCACCTGCACCGCCGGGGCATGGTCCGGGATACGGTTGTGATGCCGGTTATCGACAGCACCTACATGCAGGCCGTACAGCTCATCGAGGACAGGCAATATAAAAAGGCGCTGTCCATCCTGGAGGAGGGTTTCTACGACAAGGACTACAATACCGCCGTCTGCCTGATGTCCCTGGGGTATGACGGCCGCGCGCTTGAAATCATGCTCGGACAACCGGACACCCCGGACAGAAACTACCTTCTGGCAATCCTTTACAGCCGCCTGGGGCGTGAGGAGGAGGCGGTCAGATCGTTTGTCAGGGCATGCGAGGAGGACGCCTCCAAAATATGGCGGGGCAGACTTGACCCGGAAATAAACAAACTGATAGTAACTTATAACTTATATAAAGATGAATATTAATGCCAACAGACTGATATCCCTCGCACTCCTTGCAGCCACCATGGGTAGTTGTGATTTCAACGAGGACTTCTGCATCAGAAACGGCGAGCTGGTTGCCTGGTGTGACTTTACCGGGATTACGGATATTCCTCCCGTACCGCAGGACAGGCATGTGATAGCCTTCGGGGCAGATGTCCCTCCCGGAGAGGGGACGACCTTCACACAGGACACGCTGCGCTGGAGCCTTCCACAAGGAGACTACCGTTTTTTGTTCTATACCGGAAGCTATGAGGTGGTTGACGCCGGAGATTACCATGAGGCCCGTCTTATAGCGGATACGGACACCGTCGGGGGGGAGGCGTGTATCTCGGGAGTACAGAAGTTCTGCTGCTCGGCCGGTTTCAACGAACGTCTGGAATACCAGAAATCCCGGAGGGTGGAGATCCTCCCCGACGCATTCGTCCAAAGACTGAACGTCCGGCTGAACGTGTCAGGCAACACAGCCCCTCTGAAAGGGCTGTATGGGAGACTCTCCGGTGTTTCCACCGCGAGATACCTTGTCTCCCGTGAAAGAACCGGAAATGCGAAAGCCGCAGTCACCTTCGCACGCAAGGGGGAGACGGACCGGTGGGAGACGGGGCTGTACGCTTTCGGATTCAACCCGTCGGCGGACAACAACCTGACGATAAGGGTGGAGATGGAGGATGAGGATTCCGCATTCAACGAACAGCAGACCATCGACCTGACACCCTGGCTGAGAGGATTCGACGGTGACGAGCTCTCACTGGAACTGGACCTTCATATCGGAAAGGAACTGACCATAGACGATCCGGTCATCATCCCCGAATGGGAAGACACCCCGGAAACAGATTTATCCAATTTATAATTAATTATTTTTTAACATGAAAACAATTTTTTTTCTTTCAGCGGTGGTAGCCGCAAGCCTGCTGTCCTCATGCGGAGGCAGTGAGGACATTCTTGACGGGAAAAGCACGGGCGGGGAGGAACCCGCAGCCCGGCTGAACATCTTACCGACGGTCGGCACGGATACGAGAGCCGGCTTCGTGCCGAAAACCGAATGGGCGGTAAATGACGCCATGGGACTGTTCATGTACAAGGCCACCGGATGGGGGGACGCCTATCCGCGTTATGACGCGCAGAACAACAAGTCCACAAAAACAGCGGCCGGATGGAGCCAGGCAAAACCGGTCTATCTTCTTTCGGACAAGGCGACGATATGGGCGTATTACCCGTACAACCAGGCCGTCGCGGACGGTACCAAAGTCCCCGTCCCCATCAATGCGGGGACCTCTGTCGACTACATGTGGGGAAAGAGCACAAACCAGGTGTCGGTCATTGAGACGGATGCCGTCATTCCCATGAAACATGCATTGTCCCAGCTCGTCATCCGTCTGAAAGTTTCTCCGGAATATCATAATGACGGCAACCTGACATCCGCGAAACTGAAATCCAAGGCAGCCAAGTTCGGAACCTCGGGGACAATGAACCTGAACGACAACGGAAGGATCACCTTCTCCCCGACATCCACGGAACTCTCATGGACTCCCAACACGACCATTCCGGCACAGGGGAACCCGTCGGTGGATTTCGCCGCCGCAATCTATCCCATGAGCCTTGCAGGCGGGGAGGTCAGCATGGAGGTGGTCATCGACGGGGCAACCTATACCTACTCCATTCCACAGATCAACTGGGAAGCGGGGAAAAGATACATCTATTCGATCACCATGCGCTCCAATGATGCGGAAATCGGAGGTGAGAACGGACAATCCGTGACCATCGAGCCATGGGGGGCAAGCGAGTCCGACGTGACACTTGTACCGGTCAAATAAATTAGTAACCTATGGGGGAACCTTCCGGTTCCCCTTAAAATAGAAATCATGATAAAATCAATAGAACGGATTGTTTGCGGAGCACTGCTGCTCGCCTTCCTGTCCTGCGGGGACGATGCCGGAGAGACAGGACCCGCCGGCGGCAGAGGGCTTGTCACATTTACCGCCACCGCCGGGGATACGGGAACCCGCAGCACCCAGGAAGGCACGTTCGAAAAGGGGAATGCCATAGGCGTGTTCGCCGTCGAACCGAAGACCGGCGTGTATTGGGCGGTGAACAACAAATACATCTATGACGGCGGCACATTCAGGCCCGCAACGGCAGCGGACAACATCATAGTGACGGCGGGGACCGATTTCGACTTCTATGTATATTATCCTTTCAGGGAAGGACAGACCGACATCACCGCCATATCCCATGCCATAGGAGACCAGGATGAAAAGTCCGGATGGCTTTCAGCCGATTTCCTGACAGCGTCCTATACGGACGTGATACAGGACTATACGATACCGCTGCATTTCGAGCACCGGCTGTCGACCGTGGAGGTCAGGGTGGAAGGAAGCGACGGCGTGGACGGCGCCCGTATGGAAAACGTGAAATACGGCAGCCGGTTCAACCTGCTCACCGGAAAAACCGTCACGGACGAGACCAGGGGGAGCTATGCCATGTACAGGTACAGCTCCGGGAACCTCACCACGGTATTCCGGATGACCATACCCGCCCAGATTCTTACGACAACCTCCAATTACATAACCCTCACAGGAACCCCGGACATGAAACTGCGCGGCACTTCCGACATGACCACCGAACCCGGCAGAATCCACAACTACCGGATAGATTACAAGATACGGATAACCGTCCTTGACTATCCGCAGGGTGGAAGCACCACAGGCGCGGGCCTGTACGATCTGGGAGGCACCTGCACGGTCGCCGCGAATGTGAACGGCGGTTATGAGTTCGCAGGATGGTATGAGGACGGCAGGATCGTGTCGAATGACACACGGTACAGTTTCGAGGCGCTGTCGGACCGCACACTCGAGCCCAGGTACCGTAATTATGGCGGTTGGTCGGTCACCCTGACGGCAAATCCCTCCGTCATCGGCTGGCAGGGCGGCAGATCGTCCCTTGTGGCGGGAGCCTCACGCGGAGTGTTCGTCAACGGAGTGGCAGAAAACACACAGACGGCTGTCCCCTCCCTCAGCGGAGGAGCAGAAGGATTCCTTCTTTCAGGGAATACGGTGACAGTGTCGGAAAACCCGTCAGGCTCATCCCGGAACTGTGTGTTTACGGCAAGTCACGGAGGAAGCTCGGCCACGGCCACAATCACCCAGGAGGGATCTCCGGTAGACTATTATTTCAGCTATGCGGATGGCGGAACCGGCCATACCGAGTATCCGGACGACTCATCGGCCGGCTCATTCATTCTGGACATAACAAGTTACAAGAAGACGGGCAACTCTACAAAAGCCCTTTCCTGGAGCGCATCCGGTGACAGCTGGATTCATGTGAACGGCTCATCGGCAAGCTATGACGAGAATCCGACAAAGGAAAGGAGGAGCGGTCTTGTGACCCTCAAACAGGATGAAAGCGGCAAAACGCTGTCATTGAAAATTGTACAGCCGGGAAAGACTTCCATTGACATTGAACAATAACAAAAAATCAATTGAATGCGGTTATGAAAATAGACATATACAAACCGGTTGTCCTGTTCCTGCTACCGGCAGTCCTTGCGGGCTGCTCGGGTGAACGGGAGCCCTTCCCGCAGGGCGGAAAGGCCGGACTGCGGATAGAGAACTGCTCCAGCCGTAGCGGAACTGACGGAAATTCCGTCCTTGTGAAAGATTTCGGAATGGTGCTGCTTGACGATACGGGCGGCGGTTATGCCGGGGCCGTAAACCCGCTGCATGTGACATACGGGGAAGGCTGGATCTTTCCGGAGGTCACACTCACGGAGACCCCCTGCAGGCTGTTCGCATTCTCCCCTTTCGCCGCCATCCCGGGAAAGGAGCTGCCCTTGGACCTGGTCCCCCAGACCGACTACCTGGCATCCGGGGAGATACGCCTGGACTGGCAGAACCGGTCGGCGGACATAGGGATGGAACACCTGCTCTGCCTGCTGGAATTCACCATAGACGGAAGCAGCGCGTGCACTCTGAGTGTGGAGGGGGTCCCTACAGGCGGCACTTATGACCTTGCCGGCGGCAAACTGTCGGCAGGGTGGGAAAAAGGAACGGTCCCATCGGAAGGGAACAAGGTCCTTCTGCTGCCGGGCAAGGCGGGAAACAACAGGGTCGTGATCCGTTTTCAGGAGAACACATACGGCTGGCTGCTGCCGGCCGTCACCCTGGAAGCTGGAAAAAGATACGGATATGCATTGTCCCTGAGCAAAGAAGGGGTACTCATTCTCTCCGGTGTAAATGTCCGTCCCTGGCAGGAAGGAGAAGACTACACCGGAACTATCAAACCTAACGAATAATAACAAAATGAGAAATTTTACAGGAAAAAAATTGTTTCTGACTGTCATGTCTGCATCATATACACTCCGGGGATTCGCCCAGGATGCCCGGGGAGCGATCAATGATGTCCTGGACAGTTTTACACTGCCCGTATTCGGCGGTTTTATGCTTGGAGGCATCATTCTGGGACTTATCCAGCAATGGGACAATATCATCGACAAGGAGAACAGGGGCACGAGAAAGGAAGGATTTGTCGCACTGGGCTGGTATGTCGGTTTTGCATTGTTGGCCGCAGTCGTAGTGTCCGCCGTAAAGAGTGCCATCTCCGGCATCAGCCTGTCGATATGAGATACAAGGTCAGAAAAGGACTGGAGAGTCCCTGCATGATACGGGGGCTTCTTTCCGGGGATTACTGGATATTCGTCGGCTGTTGTTCCGCCGCTTTCGTCCTGTTCTTCCTCGGCATCCGTGCGGGGATATCCGCAGGCAACTGGAACCTGCCGGTCCTGGTGCTCGTCATCTCGCTGCCCACCCTGCCGCTGCTTCTATACAAGCTGAAAAAAAAGGCACGGCCCCAAAAGTTCAAGGAAACGGGAAAAGAGATAAACATCAGTAATCTGGACATAAACAGGGTATTAACAAAAAAGGAGCATAATGAAATCAGAAGAGGCATACAGCATACTTGACATTGTCAGTGAATCGGAGGGCCAGGGCGTCGTCCTGACCCGCAGCGGCAGCATATGCGTTTCTTTCGAACTTCGGGAACCGGAATGCTATTCCCTGACCCCGGAGGATATCGACAGAAGGGACGGCATGTTCCGGGAAGCCTTCAAGTTTCTCCCGGAGGGTACATATGTGCACAAACAGGATGTGTTCCTCAAGGGGAAGTACTGTCCGGACATTGCCGGCGGCTCTTTCCTTGACCGGGCCGATGCGCGGCATTTCCGGGGACGACGGTATGTCAGCCATACCTGCGTCATGCACTTTGTGCTTTCCGGACTCAAAAGTCTTGAGAAGGCCTACATATCCTCGCCCCTGTCCTATAAGGAGAACCTCCATAAGGAGGACCTTGCCAGGCTCGATGAATTCCTCGAGGGAGTTGACAACGCCGTCGGCATCATACAGAGCATGCGTGATACGGAGACAGCCCCGATGTCAGGGCAGGAAATGCGGGACTTCACGGCCGGATACACCACCCTGTTCGACGCCCCGGGGGCGGTTGTGGACATACATGCCGACACGGAACTCCGCACAGGAAAGAAACGGGCACGCTGCTTCGCCATCTGCGATGAGACCTTTCTCCCTGACGGCAGCCTGGATTCCTATGTGCGGGACGACTCCCTTCCTCCCGCCGGCTCCCTGTTGTACCATCCGATGCTGGAGCAGCTGGGGATGTACCTGCCGTACAACCACATCGTGAACCAGGTGGTTTTCTTTGAGGGGAACGGACGGCTGCGCGAGCGGATCGCCCGCAATATCGACATTTATGGAAGCAATTCCGGCATGAGCAGGTCCATCAAGGTACAGTACCAGAAGCTGGACGAGCTCCAGCAGGAAATCCTTGAGGAGAACGAGACACTGGTACGCAGCTTCTTCTCGGTCTGTGTGTTCGACGAGTCGGAGGCCGAACTGGAGAAGGCCGACAAAAAGATCAGGGAGACGCTCAACCTGGCCCGCCTCCGGTATTATATCCCCGGATATGAGAACCTGGCGGCGGTGCATTTCGCCTGCGTCCCCGGCCAGATCCACCTGATGCCGCGGAAATATCTGTTCCTGACCACCCTGCCCATAGCATTGTGCTTCTTTCTCCAGTGCGGCAGTTTCAGGAATGACAGCGAGGGCATCTATGTGCATGACAGGATGTACCAGGTCCCTCTGAGAAAGGACATCTGGGATGCGGGCAAGAAGAGGGTCAACGCCCGTAACGGGATGGTCATAGCCGGAACCGGCGGCGGCAAATCCGCCTTTACCCTGAACCTCACCCAGCAGCTCATCGAGCAGGACTATACGGTCGTGGTGGTCGAGTTCGGAAAGAGCTTCAGCCAGCTCTGCAGGCTCTATCCGGACATCTCCCTGCACGTGGACTACGACGGAAGGACGGCGCTGGGCATCAACCCCTTCGACCTGCAGGGGGAGGAACTGGACAACGGAAGCATCGAGATGCTCTCGGGGGTCGTGCAGAAATACTGGAGGCACATGTTCACAAAGAACGAGTCGGAGAAGGAGGTGGCCCTCACCCGTTTCATCCAGGACTATTACGAGAATATCCGTGAAGGGCACAATTTCGAGAGTTTCTACAACCACGTGACGGAACATTACCCCGAGATTCTGGAAAGGAAACACATCCCCAAAGATTATTTCTCCCTGGAGTCCTTCAGCCTGAACTGCGGCGAGTTCCTGCCCGGCAGACGCTACGAGAACGTATGCAAGGATACGGGAACGGACTTCTCGGGAAAGAAGTTCATCGTGTTCGAACTGACGCAGATCAAGCAGGACAGGTTTCTGAGCAACCTCGTGATGGGCATGATATTCACCGTCATACAGAAGAAGCTGCTCAGTGACCGGAGGAAACGGGGCGTCCTGATCTTTGACGAGTACGGCGAGACCGCGCAGATGGTCGATACGGCTACGGGAACCGGGATACACAGCTCCGTGGCCTTCTGCTATCAGAAGATCAGGAAGGAGAACGGGGCGGTATACACCATCATCCAGAATCCCGACCAGCTGCCGGAGAACGAGCACACAAAGAACATCATAGGCAATACGGACATGCTGTTCGTGCTCCCCACCAAGGAGGTCATCTACCAGTCCGTCATAGACAAGTTCAGGCTGACCCATCCCGGACAGATAGCCCTGATGAAGTCCATGAGGAACAATTTTTCGGGACAACGGCCCTATTCGGAGTGTTTCATGCGGCTGGGGGAACATTACGCCACCGTCACCCGCCTGGAGTTCTCAAGGGAGAAATACCTTGCGTTCCAGACGGAGGGGGAGATATGGTCGGACCTTGAGGAGAAGAACCGGAGGATGTCCATGGAGGACGCCATAGAGGAATATATAAGGGAACATCAATAAGAAACAACAAAAACAAGAACAAATGAAGAAATTACTTTTATCCATGCTCGTGCTGATGACGGCGGCAACCGCATCCGCACAATGGGCGGTGGCGGACGCGCCCAACCTTGCACAGAACGTCAAGAACTTCTCGGAACTGCAGAAACAGGTGGGCTACCTGAAGGAGCAGAAAGACCGGCTGGACGAGACACTGGACATGATGCGCAAGGTCAACTCCGTCATCTCCAACTGTGAGACCGCCAAATCAATCATAGAGAGACAGGGAAGGCTGTCAGAGAAGTGCATAGACCTGGTTACGAACAAAAAACTGAGCACGTCAACCCTGCAGACGCTCACATCCAGCCTTGACCTGGTCATGCTCAACAACACACGGCTCATCAGCCTGTCAAGGACCATACTCTCCACAAGCGTGAAGATGAACGACTCCGAACGGCTGGCCGTCCTGCAGGAGATAGAGAGACAGACCATCGAGCAGGAAAGGAAGGTCTCGAAGGTATCCCGGATCATATCCCAGTATGAAAGGCTGAAGAGAAACCTGAGATAGACATGGAAGAGGCATACAGCAATCTGAACAACGCATACCTGCAGATCAAGGGGATGATAGTGGTGGAGGGATTCTATGCCCTTGTTGCCGGATTTGTGATTACCACCTTTGTATTCAAGCTTGCAGGTATCATTAAGGACATGGTTCACGAAGGCAAGGGATTCAATGCAAAACAGTTTTATGAGTTGGGCAGGGAGTACATCCTCTGCATAGCCCTCATCTGCATCATGCCCGTGTTGCTGGACACGCTTGAGGCCGTACTTGCATACGCCGCGGACAGGCTGATGGAGTCGCTCGCCGCCGGAGGGGTCTACAATCCGGACAATATCTGGAAGAAGCCGATCGAGCAGGCTTTCGACGACCTGATGAACAGTGACATCATCGACATAGCGGTCAACGGGCTGGACACGACCTTCAACTCCCTGCTGGCGGGAGCGGTGGGCAGCTTCGGGGGAGTCGCATACGACTACCTCATGCTGGTCTTCCTGTGCACGCGCTACCTCATCCTGATACTGCTCGAGGTCATATCGCCCCTGGCGATAGCCTGCCTGTACAACAGCGACACCCGCAGCTCCTTCTACACATGGGTCAGACAGATGGTCGGGTGCTACATGCTGTATCCGGGATTCATCATCGCCAGCGTGTTTTCTGATCTGATTGTAGTGAACTATGTACAGCAGCGCCCCTGGTCGATAACGCTCATGGTGATATTTTCCTTTCTGCTGAAACTGGCGATGCTCGCCACAGTGAAAGCAACGGTTAACAAATGGTTATAGCTGATATGATGGACATAAAGAACATACTTAAAGATTTCTCCCGCCTGGCGGAAGCCAGAAAGAACCATACGTTCCGCACCAGGCTGGTATTCATATTCTGCGCCGCCACAATAGCGATGGTGCTGTTTTTCAGCTACAGGGTGGTGAACAACGCGATGAACAAGATCCTGGTTGTCAATGAAGGCGGGGAACTGCTCCGCTTTAAGGCCATGCAGCAGGATCTGTTGTATGAATCCCTTTTAAAGAACCATTGCTACCATACGGCCTATTATCTGAACAGTTTCGACAGGCTCTCCCTGCAGGAGAACCGGGCACGCGCCCTGTTTCTGGTCAACAAGCCGGACGCGAACACCATATTCGCCAAATACCAGGCTGACAGGGGGTATGGCGACGCCCTGGAACTCGGAGTGGTCTACAGGACGGAGTTCGAGAAGATGCTCTCTGTATCCGTCAGCGGGGAGGAGTATCACGTCACCTTCTCGTCAATCCTGAGCATCATCAACGGAAATGATGTCAGAAAGATACGGATTCTCAGCGAGGGCACCGTCATACGTACCACGCCACGTTTTCCGGAGAACACTTCCGGATTTTTCTTCCGGACATACAACCAGCAATACGAGATGCCATGACAAAAACTGAAAGGAGCAGAATAGTGGCGTTGGGGGGTATAGGAGCCGTGATCATCCTGCTGGTATGGGGGATCATCGCCACATTACCGAAAAAAGAGGACGGCAGGGAGGGAGAAGTGAGGCTGCGCTCTGAAATCAAGGACAATTTCACGCTCAAGGACATGCTCAGGAGTGTGGAAAAGGAAATGGAGAACCGGAGAGAAAACTCCATGCCCGGTGGAGGAAATTACGGAATGGATGAACCGGAGGACACCGTTTCCCCGGAAAGCGAGATACAGCGCATCCGGGAACTGATCAGACACAACGAGCAGACCCTCGGAAGCGGTCCGCTTTCCGGGACGGAACAACCCGCCCCCTCCCCCTTCAGGGAGAAGGAGGCGACGGACGATGAGGAGGAGAAACCGCGGAAGACGGAACCGGAGGACACGGTTCCCGAAGAGACTCCCCGGAGAGGATTCAACAGCGTGCGCCTTGTCCGGCAGGACGAGAGGAACGTCATACGGGCATTCGTACATTCCACACAGACGGTCATGGTCGGAGCGACGCTGAAGATGCAGCTGGCGGAGAACTGCCTTACGGACGACGGACAGCGCATCCGCAAGGGAACACCGGTGTTCGGGGAGGTGACCGGAATCGACGGGGAACGGGTGCTGGTCAAAATCACCTCGGTGAATCTGGCAGGAAACATACTTCCCTTTGAAAAGGAGGTGTATTCCGAGGATGCCATGGAAGGCATATACGTTCCGGGAAATGCCAAGGCGGAAACCATCAAGGAGGCGGAAGCCGCGGGTGTCAGCGGGACGAACACAAGCATTTCCGGGGGACTTGACATGGGAAGCCAGATAGTGGCGGGCGCGGCGAACAGCGTCATCAACGCGACCAAGTCGGCCGCAAGCAAGAATATCCGAAAGATAAAGGTGACCATCAAGACGAACTACCGGATACTGCTGAAGGATGCAAAAAAATAGAAATATAGATTAAGCAGGAAAGGATAAGGACAATGGCAAAAGTATATGTGGCAAGCAGCTGGAGCAACGAATACCAGCCACGGATCGTGGCTTTTTTAAGAGAACGGGGGCATGAGGTGTACGACTTCAGGAACCCTGAAAGAAAAACGGACTTCCGCTGGTCGCAGATCAGCGGGAACTGGGAGAAAATGGAAACAGACGAATACCTGGACGCGCTGGAGCATCCGCTGGCAGAAGCGGGATTCAGGTCGGATTTCGATGCCATGCGCCGGGCCGACGTCTGTGTGCTTGTGCTCCCCTGCGGGGCTTCAGCACATTCCGAGGCGGGATGGATGAAGGGAGCCGGAAAGAAAGTGATAGTATATCAGAACCGGCCGCAGAGACCAGAACTGATGTACAAGCTCTTTGACGGGATAGTTCCCATGATCACAGATGTGGCACGGTTCCTGAAGGAGTTTGATGAAATGAATAATCATGCAGTTGTATAACATGGAAAAATTCTGGTACTATGCACTTTCTGCCCTTCTGGTTATCTGCCTGAATGGATATATCCTACTCCTGTTCTCAGGGAAACTAGAAAATTTCATTCTTAGTATCGGGACTTTTGTAAAGAAGGCTATGCGAAAAATTAAAAAGTATTTAAAGGGGAAAAGGCATCCGCTAATCAAGAAGTGAAGTGCCTGTAAACTATTATAAACGGACTCTGAAAATGACAATAACGAATGATGAAAAAACTGTATGGAAGAACTTTGGAACAAGCTTGGGGCTTGGGGATATGCTGTCCCTATCCTTATGTTACTCTGTTTAAATATACTCTTGTTTACTGACATCTTCGAAAAGATTATAATAAGATGTTGGGTATATCTGGAGAATATCATAAAGAAAAGAAAAATGAAACATCCATGAAATAAATTGCATGATATCAGGGAGAGGAAAGACCAACCGTCGATGTGACACGGTTCCTGAGGAAGTTTGACCAAATAAAGAATTTAAAAACCGATGTGATATGGAAATTATTTTGGGAAAAGCAGATTATCTGATCCGGCTATTGTTCATCATTGTATTAGGAATTGCATGTATACTTATAGTGATAGCCCCTCTTTATGGTTCACACCACAAACAGTCAGGGCAAGAGGGTAAAGACGCACCAAAGAAGGGCGAACAAGAGTGTGCAAATGAAGATGACAATGGGATAACTTAAAATTAAATGATTGCAGGTACAACGCATGTGTTTGCATTTTCTCCTGCGATTTGCACTATTGTTTTTATCTTGAGAATCCTTTTTCCCAAGTTTAAATCCTAATAAAAGAAACATAAGAGAGAGCAATAGCAGGGAAAATATAAAAACAGATCTGAATAATGATAAGGTTATCTCATTAAAATAAATAACGACCATAAAAACAGAAGAAATCAATGTCGGTAAATATAATAGATAATCAGAAATGGGAAAACGCTTAATATCAACATTATGCACAGCATAAACCAATGTCGTGAGAGTGTATGACATAAATGTTGCCAGTATAGATGCAGCCAGGCTGAGAACAAGTTGCGCCCAATGCTCAAACGACCTATAATCAGTAGAGCTTAGAAATAACATGGAAGCCATTACCGGCCACTGAATTAATGTTGCTATTACTGTATTTTTCTGACCTTGAGATAATATTTCCAACAATTTAGAGAAATCCATGATAATTCAAATTTGAATGTGATTCGCAAAGATAATAAAACAAAATCTTAAAAAGATATGAGACAAGACCGAATTTACATCACAGGGATACTTCTCCTGATTTTTCTTTCAGGGAAAGCACAGAGGATTGAGGAGCTTCCGGCAGTGCCCCTTCAGATCGGGTACGAGAAGACCCTGCACCTGATATTCCCTACCGAGGTGAAGTATTACAGTATCGGCGGCGACTATGTTATCGGTGAGAAAGTCGGGAACTGCCCGGAGATCATACGCCTGAAAGCGGCCGAGGAGAATTTCCCGGGTGAGACTACCCTGTCGGTGGTGACAGCCGACACGAAGTTCTACTCCTATGCCATCAGCTATAACGCCCACCCGGTGGAGAGCTATGTGCGTGTGGACGGCCAGGCGCCCGCGCCCCATACACTGCCGGTGGGAAAGGACAGGCAGATGTTCCTCATTTTCCCGACCGGAATCACCTATGTGGACTATGGCAGTACAAATGTGGAGGTTGAAAAGGCCGAGGGGGTGGATAACATCCTGGCGGTGAAAGCCACCGGGGAGTTTACGGAAGATACGAACATCTCGGCAGTGGTCGAAGGGGGAAAATTCTACACTTTCAATCTCCATTATGTCCCGTTTCCGAAACGTTTCAGCTTTGTCATTGACAAGGAAAAGACGCAAAGGGTGGCCATCCTTGACGAAAGGGAACGGTCAAGCGAGCAGAAGGAAAGGATCAGGCAGGCAATCTCGAAGAGGATTCCCCTGGACCTGGGACTGAAGGACAAGAACGCCGGCATGGAGTTCGAGGTCGGAAACATCTTTATCGACGGGGACATCCTGCTGCTGCGAATGACGCTGACAAACCGCACACAGATCGGCTATACGACGGATTTCATGCGGTTCTATATCCAGGATGCAAAGATCCGAAAGAAGACGGCGGTGCAGCAGATCGAGCAGGACATCCTGTTCACCTTCGACTACCCGGAGGAGATACCTGCACACGAAAGCCGGACATTCACGGTGGCCATGAACAAGTTCACCATTCCGGACAAGAAGAGACTCGTCATCGAGATCCAGGAGAGGAACGGCGGCCGGCACTTCCTGTACAAACTGAAAAACAAGTCGCTTCTGGGAGCGGAGGAAGTGTTCAGAAGCCTGCAGGAGCAGAAAACGGAGGATGAAGCGGACAGGATATTAAGGAGGATAGCCAGATGAGACTGCTGATGCTCATATTGTTTTTCCTCTTTTCTTTCCATGAGGGGGAGAGCGGAAGGGAACTGCTCGATACGGCACTGGAAAAATGCAGCCGTCTGGAAAGCCTGGAAGCTTGCCGGGACATACTTTGCCGGTACGGGGTGGAGGACAGGCTCCCTCTGTCATGCCCCTTGAAAGACAAGTTCAGGATAAGCAGTCCGTATGGCGGCAGGCTTCATCCCATAACGGGAAAACGTAGTTTTCATTCGGGAATCGATATGGCGGTGGAGCTGGCCGCACCGGTCCATGCCACCGCTTCCGGCACGGTCGTTTTCGCAGGGAGGAAGGGAGGCTATGGGAGATGCGTCATCATACGGCATTCCTACGGCTTTGAAACGCTTTACGCACATCTGGCGGCTTACTATACGACGGAGGGCAAAAAGCTCGGGAAAGGGGCTGTTATAGGCTTTGCCGGGAGCACGGGCAGAAGTACAGGTTATCATCTGCATTATGAGATAAGAAAGAACGGTAGAACTATAAAACCATATTGGTATGGATATGACAATTCAGGAAGAGATTGAACAGCTTGTATTAAGGTGCATCGCCGCCGACGGACTGAAGGCATGCCCGAAGGATATTTCCTTTCTTGAGAAATACAGGCTGAAGAACCTGTACTTCCTCTCCGTGAGGTATCGGATGGAGGGGACTGACTGTCCGGAACTTGACCGGAGGGCGGAGGGGCTGATCAGATGGAACATTTATTCCACGGATTTCCCGCTCCTTCGCCGGGTGTATGCCAGGGAGGGAAAGGAGGCGTTGATGAGATGCCTGTACCTGGAAGAGGGGTATTTCCGCAGATTCCTGGAACAGACCGGACTGGAGGATAGGATATGACGAGCCTTTCCGTTGTCAGCTACATAGAACGGATCAACCGGATGTACAGGCTGATCCGGAAGGAAAGTACCGGCAGCCGTGCGGAGCTGGCCGGCAGGATGCGGGTGAGTGAACGGACCGTCAGCAACTATCTGGAGGAGCTCCGGTTGATGGGGGCTGACATAAGGTTCAGCAAGACACGCAATACTTATTATTTTTTCAACCGGTTTGTGCTTTATGCGACATTTGAAGCCCGTATCGATGCCGACGTGCTGGACGAGCAGAAAAAGAAATGATACATACAATTATAATAAACCTTTAAAAAAGAATGAAGTATGAAACAAGTTAAATTTTTACTGTTGGCGGCATTCGTGACCATGTTCACAGGTTGCCAGAATGAGGAGATAATGGAACAGGATTCTGAAAAGGACAAACCGGTCCCTACCGGTGATACACGTATTATCATTGAAGGCGAAGGGATGCTGGAAACATCAACCCGCTCTTCAGACGGAAGGGTTGATTTTACCGGAGGATATGCCACCGGAGCAGGACTGTATAATGGCAATAGCGCTCCCACAGTCGCTGCGTATCCTGATAAGGGATATGAGGTAAATTACTTTTATGGGGGGCCATCAAGCGAACCTAAAAGATATGATTATTCTCAATCTGGAGAATCGGAATTTAAAGTTCCACTGGGTGGCCAGAATCATACTTTCCATTGTGGATTCAAGGAGAAAAAGCGCACACTGACGATCAATGCAGGTGAAGGCGGAACAACTGCTCCGGAAGGAACAAGGGAATATCAGGTGGAAAAATCAATCACTATTATGGCCACCCCAAAGAGTGGGTATGAATTTACAGGTTGGACAGTTATAGATGGTGATGTAACTATCGAAAATCCAGGCAGTTCAACCACTACCGCCACCCTGCATGGTTCCAACAGTACTATTACAGCCAATTTCAAGCAATCCATAAGAAGTATCACGATTAATTTGGATAGATTTTACAGCTCAACCTCAAGTATGAACAGTGGTAAAAGTTATGAATATTTGACCGTGTCATCCACAGATTGTTCCGGTATAATATGCAGGATATATGGACAGACTAAAAACGACATGGACAATATGGATGAAGTAAGCTATCCTGTGCGGATAGAGCAGAACCAAAAGGTTATGTATGCGTATTCAGAATGGGAAACAATAAACCAGGATGGAGATACACGGGAAAAAAGTGCCACTCCGCAGTCTTTCGACATTATAATAGACAATGTTATGGTACTCTCAAACATTAAATCTCCGTCAGGCAAGCAGACACTTGATTTCGGCGAATTTGATGGCAAGGAGATAACAAGTATCGGATATAGGATAACTTTCCAATTCACATCTCATTGGGAGTAAGAATAACTGGGGGATATTATAACATCCCCCTGCCTTTTAACGATATGCGCCATAATTGCTTTTATCCATGAGAGCAGAAACCGTTCAGAAAATTTAGTTTGAGATCACTGTTATCCTTTATTCCTACAGATTTCCAGATGACACCATCAGCAGATTTCCCTAAATAACCATTGTTCTCAAGAGCCCAGAAAACACTGCCATCAAATATGACTTCTTCCCAGGAATTATCTCCAAAGGGAACTTCCTCCCAGTTCTTCCCGTCACTGGAACAATGCATACACCCATAAGAGCAATGAACTTGTTATTTCCGAATGCTGAAGAATACAAATTGGTTACTGTAATTCTCACCCTGTTCCAACCGGACAGGTCTGTAGAATAATTAACATGACCGCTTTTTTCCGTCACAACATATGTGCCGTTGCCATAAGTGACAGATTGCAAATCATTATTTCCAATCTTGCTTTCTTTTCAGCTACTACCGTCCGGAGAGGTACAATATATTCGCTGTTCCCCACAACTATGAAATGTCCGTTGCAATATTGGACATCATTCCAGGTACGGTTATTGGTGTTACTGATCTTATTAATGCTCCAATTAGTTCCATCAGCAGAAACTGCAATATATCCGTTACCAGCCGCCACATATTTACCGCAGGCAAATGCAATGGAATACCAGTCAACCGAATAACCTATAATATCGGGATTTGACCATGTTCTACCATCTAATGAAGTGGTCATATATCCACGCTTACTGACGGTTATATATTTGCCATCACCATGTACTATTGCATACCAGTCAGTTTTGCCCAGTACATATTTTTTCCCTTAGGAAAGGATGACACCGTTATCACCGACAAATATGTAATCAGAAACTGATATACCCAGCTCAAAATTAGTTGTAATAGTACTGTCGGGAAGAGTGCCGGACAGTACTGTTCCGAAGCCGGGTATGTTGCCTATCTAGCAGGCATTCTGTAAGAGCACTCTTCCGTTCTTGGATTGTAACTTGTAAATTTCCTTGCCTTTTTTGTAAAATTAAATATCGCAGTTATTGAGTCATAGAATTAACAGGATTGTTTCTTTTTTCAATGACAGTCATGTCCTTGAAAATAGTCTGCTTGTTTTTCAATCTGTAGCTACTTTCTGTGAACTAATGACTTCGCAACAATAGAGCAGCTGGCCAAACAAAGCACCGGAAAGGACCTCATCATTGAGTATCTCCACCCATTCGGTTGGTATTTTGTTGGTTGTGCTGATGAAAGATGTCTTTTCATGCAGCTGGTTTGTTAGATTGAAGAACAACACGGCCTCCTCTCTTTTTACGATACTGTCCAAAATTTTGTGTAAACAGAAATAGAATTCAGATGTAAGAGTGTACTTATATTTGGAGTCTGTTTTCACATCCTCAAACAAACATTTTTATTATGTCTTCCTTAACACGATTTTCTTTTGGTTGATTTTAAAAAATCTGATGGTAGCATTCCGAACTCTTCCTTAAAACACTCTCTAAAATACCCCATATTATTGAATCCTGTCATAAGTGCTGCTTCAGTTACATTATATTCACCACTTACCAGTAAATGTGCACATTTTTTTAATTTTATTTTACGAATAAATTCGTTGGCTGATAAACCGGTCAAAGCTTTTACTTTGCGATAAAAAGCGGAATGGCTCATATTCATATTGTTTGTCATAAAAGCAATATCCAATTTTTCTTCTGCTAAATTTTCTTCAATAAGAGATGTCAATTTACTGAGAAATTTTTTATCCAATTGATTTAATTGATTTTCTTCTTTTAACAGGTCACTATTAACGAAATTAACGTTTGTTATATCTCCTGCAACGATTCTCTGTGCCAATTTTTTACGCGACTCCAGTAAATTACAAATGCGGCTTTTTAGCAGTTTTGCACTGAAAGGTTTAGTAAGATAAGAATCTGCACCGTTTTCATATCCTTCCTCTTTATCCTGTATAGAATCTTTTGCTGTTAGCAATACAACAGGAATATGGCTAGTACATATATTTTCTTTTATGGCTTTGCATAATTTTATTCCATCCATTTCCGGCATCATAATATCACTAACAATTATGTTAGGAGTATATTTTATAGCCATTTCTAAACCCTCTTTACCGTTTTTGGCAGTCAATACGTTATAATCATCACAAAAAGAATCATTAATATATTCACGTATATCTGCATTGTCTTCCACTATTAAAAGAATCGGATGAGAGTTTAGTTTTTCATCTTCTTTTATTTTCTCCTCAGTTGTTTGTAACAAAGTTTTTTCTACTTCTTTATGTAGGGCATCAGGATATGAATTCTCTGTTAAAATGCGAAAAGAAAAACTTGTTCCCTTATTCGGAAAACTTTCTACATTTAATATACCATTATGTAATTCAGCCAAAGATTTGACTAATGCAAGACCGATTCCGGTACCTGAGACTTGATGTTTTCCTCCAGCCTGATAATATGGATTAAAAATATATGGCAATGATTGAGCATCTATACCACATCCTGTATCTGATACAATTATTTCTGTATATTTGTTTCCATCCACTTCTACTTGGTGTACTGTAAGAGATATTTTTCCCTTCGATGTATATTTTACAGCATTGGAAAGCAAGTTGTTTATGATAGTGGTGATAATATCAGCATCGAAATAAATTGCTTCCATAGGTTTTGCTTCTATCTGAAATGAAATTTCTCCATTCCGGTTCAATTCTTTATATCTTAAACCTATTTCGTAAACAAGATTTTCTATATGATCTTTTGCTACGGTAAGACGTCTATTTTGTGTTTCTGTTTTACGAAACTCTAAAATTTGGTTTGTTAAATTTAATAATCGTAAAGCACTTTCGTGTATTGTTTTAATTTTACGACTATAAAATGGACTGTCTATAAGATCTTCCAAAGGCCCTAATATTAGAGTGAGAGGAGTACGTAACTCATGAGTGATATTTGTATAAAATTGCATACGATCATCATTCAATTTTTTTTCATACAATCTCTTTTCTTTTTCCATCTCCAATGATTTTTTTTCTAATTCTAATGAACTTTCTAATTGGAGTTTACGTTTATATGAACGAATGATGATATATATACCACAAAGTGTAACTAATATATAGAATAGCCAAGCGTACCAACTGAGCCAAAAAGGAGGATGAATTAAAATTTTTAATGACATAATGTTCTTTTCATTCCAATCTCCATTTTTCAACCGTGCTTTCACTCTAAAAATATATTCACCTGGAACAACATTATGAAAAGTAACTGAACTTTCTTCCTTTATATTATACCATACTTTTTCCATTCCTTCCATAGTGTAAGCATATTCCACTCGTCCGTTTTGAGAATAGTTAGCAATGGAGAATAATAAGCGAAAAGAATTTTGATTATGAGAAAGATGAACTGTGTTTTTTTCATCCGGAATCAATATCTTAGGCGTATGTGTTTCGATTTGTTCTTCTATTAATTCACAGGCGATCAGTCGAATAGGGGAAATTTGTTGACTATAGGTCAATAACTGTGGGTTGAAATAACATACTCCGTTAGGAGATCCGAAATAAATAGTTCCATTTGGCGCCGTTGCCACCGAACTTTCAACAAATCCTCCTAATGGAACGCCTTCGTGGGAATCATAATTGTAGAATTTTTGTTGATGTATATTCCAACAAGAAATACCTGTATAAGTACTGACCCAAATATTACCAGAACGGTCCTGTTGAACTGCACGTATGTGGCAATCATTTAAACCATGACGTTCATTATAAATATCTATTTTTTCTAGATCATTTATATCTTTAATATAGGCTAGTCCATTGTAAGTAGCAATCCATATTCCTCCTTCGGTATCCTGAAAAATCTGATTAATATTATTTGAACACAATCCATTTTTAATCGTTAAATGCATCAACATTTTTTTTTCTTTACTAAAAATATAAACTCCTCCTCCTAATGTTCCTACCCAAATTCTGCTAAATTTGTCTTGCATGATGGCATAAATGGTAGAATTATCCATTTGTTGATTCAATTCTTCTTCTTTCTCTACTTTGTTTAGGTAACAAGAAAAAATTCCATTTTCACTTCCTATCCACATATTATTTTTTTCATCTTCGTATAAAGCATGTATATCCAAGTATTCCTGTCCTAAAACAAGATGTTTAAATATATTCTTTTGAGGATCATAACATATAACTCCTTCATCATTTACTCCTAACCATATTTTCCCATCTTGGCTATGCCTTATTATGTAGATAATTGAAGATGAACGTTTCTGATAAGTAGATAAATTCCAAGTACTCACTACCTTATTATCTTGATATAAAGACAACTCATTTTCACCTCCTAACCAAAGCCTGCCATTGTTGTCAACCTCTACTCCATAGATTCTTTTTAGAGTGTTTTTGTTACTCCCTTCAATGAAATGTAAAGTATGAAAATCGTGGTTACATTTGTTTATGAAATCTAAACCTGTACAATAATTCCCAATCCAAATATTTCCAAAACTATCTTGTTGTAAAACACGTATATTGGGAGATGAAAGTTTACTATTGGTAGGATTAATATTACTGAAACGAAAACTTTTGGATTCTGTTTCTTTATAATTTTTTAAGTTAAGTACACTAATTCCACCAAAATCCGAGGCGATCCATAAAGTTTCATTATTCATCTCTGTTATGTAAAATATATTATCACTTATTAGTGAACAAGAATCTTTAGGATTATGTTTAAAACAAGTAAATGTCTCTGTTTGTGAATTGAATAATCCTAATCCATGGTTAGTCCCTACCCATATATTTTTTTTATGGTCAATATAAATAGAACGTACATTGTTACCTGGCAAACTCTTAGGATTATTTGTTTGGTGATAGAACCTTTTTACTGTTTTCTTCTTTATATCAAGTATGCTCATTCCATTACTAAGATGTCCAATATATAAATGTCCATTCTGATCGTCCAAACAAGTCCTATTTCCTTTTACTAAATTAGTTGTATTTTCTTGGGTATAATTAGTGAACTTTTTCTCTTTTGTATTATAATGCTGTACCCCTCCATTTGTGTGTAAAATCCAGATACCTCCATCTTCGGCAGCTGTAAGATCAATGACAGTATTGCTAATCAACCCATTTTCAGTAGTCAAACTGCTGAATTCTTGTGTCTGGCAATTAAATAAGCTGATTCCATCTTGCTTGGATGCTATCCAAAGTACATTTTTATCTGAATCATAGTATAATGAAGTAAGTTCATTACTTACTAGCTCAGAATTTTCTTTTTTGTATTGTATGTTTCCGTTGGTTGATAATTTGTTTAAACCAGCTTCTGTTGCAGACCATATAAATCCTTGGTTATCTATAGCTATATCAACTACAAAACCATTAGATAATCCCTCTTGTACTCCTATATGTTTGAATAAATAAGATGATTGTCCTGATACATATGAACATATGGAGACACTTAAAACGATAATTGAAAGCAACTTTTTCATGATATATTTTTTATAATAGCAAATTAAATAATTTTATTTTTATGTTCATAGTATCACTAATATATAAAGACGAAAAAACGTTCTTTAAAGAACGTTTTGCGTTTATCACACTTTATTAATATATATATTTAGATAGAAATCCGTCCATTTGAGGCGAATCTTCCGTATATTTAATTCTTATCATTCTGCTATTTTTGCATCCAGATGAATTGAAGTTCTATAAGTCATCATTCAATGTTAAACAATTTAATTATTATTGCTATGAAGCACAAATCTCATTCATTTTTTCTATTGAAAATTACAAAGTCTATAATGGTTTTGTTGATGAGTATTATTATGATCATTCCCATGCAAATATGGGCTGGGAATAATAATTTAAACGTTACAACAGTACTACAGCAAATTAAAGTAACAGGGGTAGTTACTGATTTCACAGGTCCAATTATTGGTGCAAGTGTCGTAGAAAAAAATAATGCGGGAAATGGCACGATTACAGATATAGATGGGAATTTTGAGTTAACGGTGAAACCAGGTGCAACATTGTTAATTTCATACATTGGATATAAATCTCAAGAAGTACAGGCTACAACAGGAAAATTATTACAAATAGTTCTAAAGGAAGATAGTAAAGTATTGGATGAAGTAGTAGTAGTTGGTTTTGGTACACAAAAAAAGGTGAATTTGACAGGATCAGTCAGTGTAGCAACTGCAAAAGATATCGAGTCACGCCCAGTTAGTTCGGCTACACAAGCCTTACAGGGAGTAGTACCTGGGTTGAAAATTACAACCTCTACTGGAGATCTTAATAGTACAATGGATATTTCTGTTCGTGGTATAGGAACCATTGGAGATGGATCGAGTGGAAGTCCACTAATCTTGATTGATGGTATGGAAGGTGACTTGAATACGATCAATCCACAAGATATCGAAAATATCTCAGTTCTAAAAGATGCAGCCGCTTCTTCCATTTACGGTTCGCGTGCACCATTCGGAGTTATTTTGGTAACTACAAAAAGCGGACAGACAGGAAAGAATGTTGTAAACTATAATAATAGTATCCGTATTTCTAGCCCGTTGAGTTTGCCTGAGTCTATGGATTCATATTCATGGGCAGTGATGGTAAACCAAGCACAAATAAATTCTGGTGGTTCTCCTTTCTATAGTAATGAAACAATGCAAAAAATGCTGGATTTTCAAGCTGGTAAATTAACTAATGGCATAGATCCTGATCCTAACAACCCTAATGCTTGGGAAGATATTTGGTCGAAAGGGTATGCTAACACAAGATTATACGATGAAACTTATAAAAGATCCACTTTTTCTCAAGAGCATAACCTGAGTATTTCTGGTGGAAAAGATGGTATTACTTATTATGTTTCTGCTAATTATTTAAACCAAGGTGGTTCTTTGAAACTAGCTGATGATGGAATAAACCGTTATAATGTCACTGCTAAATTATCAACTAAACTGACCAATTGGTTGACTTTGAACACCAATGCACGCTATACTAATAATGATTATTGGGGACCTAGTCAATCTATGAATTACAATTATTATGGCAGACAGAATTGGCCTAACATCCCGATGTATGATCCCAATGGGCACATTTTACAAGAAGCAGCATTGAGTATAGCCGAAGGCGGTAAAAAAAGTATCAAAAGCAATCGTCATTATTATCAGGCAGCATTGATTTTTGAACCAATTAAAAATTGGATTACCAAAATGGAGATAAATTATAGTTTATTCAATCAAAAAAATAAAAGTTATTCTTTGCCTGTTTATACATGGAACCCGCAAAATGTACAAAACACTAGTAATGCTAGTTCTACTTTGTCTAAAACTGACGAAGATGAACAATTTATGAATATCAATGTCTATAGCGAATACAATCATAATTTTGCTAATATACACAATTTTAAGGTAATGGTTGGTTTTCAGTCTGAAGAACTGAAACAACAAAACCAATATGGATTGAAATATGGTTTGCAAGATTATGATTTGCCTGAGTTTGACTTGACTACCAGTCTTAACGGCAGTGGTAACTCTATACCTCCCACTCTTACAGGATCTTCCAACGAATGGGCTACAGTAGGTTTTTTTGGACGTCTGAACTATGATTACAAAGGACGATACTTATTTGAGGCTAACCTACGATACGACGGTAGTTCACGTTTTCGTTGTGGTAACCGCTGGGTCACTTCACCCTCATTCTCTGTTGGGTGGAATATTGCTCAGGAAGAGTTTTGGAGTCCTTTTTCAAAAATCATCAATCAGCTAAAATTACGTGCTTCGTATGGACAATTAGCCAACCAAAATACCCAAAGTTGGTATCCCACTTACCGTAATATGAACTTAGGTGCTTTAAATGGAAGTTACCTTTATGCCAACGGTACTCGCCCTAATACAGCAAGTGTAGGTGATCTTGTTAGTTCCTCTCTGACATGGGAAACCGTGCGTTCTTACAATGTTGGCTTCGATTGGGGAATGTTGAATAATCGTTTATCCGGTTCGTTTGATTATTTTCGTCGCTATACTTATGATATGGTCGGACCTGCTCCCGAATTACCTGTTACTTTGGGACTTTCACCAGCCAAGATCAACAATACCGATTTACATACTACAGGATGGGAACTGTCTGTCGGTTGGAAAGACCAAACCTGTTTTGGTATGAACTATAGTATTAATCTTTCACTTTCAGATCAGCAGACTTATATAGACTATTACCCAGGTAATCCTACAAACTCCATTGGTTCTAATGGATCGGAAAGCTCTTATATCAGTGGACAGAAGATTGGATTAATTTGGGGATACGAGACTATTGGCATAGCCAAAACACAAGCAGAAATGGATGCTCATCTTGCCACTTTGCCAAACGGAGGGCAAGATGCTCTTGGTACTCAGTCTAAATGGGAAGCCGGTGATATCATGTACAGAGATTTGAATAATGATGGAAAAATTTCGGCGGGTGCTCGTACTTTGGATGATCATGGCGATCTGAAAATTTTGGGTGATTTGAACCCTCATTATTTTATAGGATTGGATTTTACTGCTATTTGGAAAGGTTTTGATATACGTACTTTTTTTCAAGGTGTACTTGACCATGATTATTGGCCTGGAGGGGATTCCAGTGGAAAAAATGAAGGTTCTGGGGGGTATTTTTGGGGAATTAGAGCAAACCGTACTATTTGGCATGCTAGGGGATTTACAGTACACGAGGATTATTTCCGAGCCGAACCCATCGGACTTGATGGACATGAAATACCTGCCAATATAGATGCTTACTATCCACGCCCATTATTTAGTTTGTCTGGTTCTGGTAATGGTAAAAATCAGTATGTACAAAGCCATTACATGCAAAACGCTAGGTATATTCGTCTGAAAAATTTGCAAATAGGATATACATTCCCCAAATCTCTGACACATAAGATTGGCATTAGCAAATGCCGCATTTTTATATCTGGAGAAAATTTAATGACATTTACTCCTTTATTTAAACTGTTTGACCCTGAAACAGCAATGGGGGGTATAGGTGGTAATGCCTATCCATTGTCACGCACTTGGTCTTTCGGATTAAGTTTAACCCTTTAATATAATAATAAAATGAAAAAGATATATTTATATACCATTCTTCTATTCTCATCATTGTTTTGTACCATATTAATTTCCTGCAATGATTTCTTAGATAGAGAACCTCTGTCTTCTATTGCTCCAGAAAGCTATTTTGAGAATGAGGATCAAGTGACAGCATACGTTAATGAAATATACGATCGAGTAATGCCTAAGTATAGTGGAAATTCTTACGGACTGTATGAAACAGACAAAGATACGGATAATCAAATAAAGGCTGATGCTGTTCCAGCTAAATACGATAAAGGAGTGTGGAAGGTGGAACAAAGCGGAGGGGCATGGTCATTTGAGACAATCTATCGCTGCAATTATTTCTTTTCTATGGTAAATCCTCGTTTCGGCGAAAGTTTAGACGGAAGTTCAAATACTATTGAAGGGGAATTAGCTTCTATTAGGCACAGTATTGGTGAAATGTATGTATTACGTGCTTTGACCTATTTTGAACTTTATCAAGCATTTGGTGACTATCCCATTATCACAGAGCCACTAGCTGACAACATGGTTATATTGACTGAAGCTAGTAAACGCTCACCTCGAAATGAAGTGGCTCGTTTCATGCTTTCTGACTTGGACAGAGCAATTGAATTGTTAAACGGTAAGAATATGGAAACAACGCGTATAAACCGTGATGTTGCCTTGTTAATAAAATCACGTATAGCCCTTTTTGAGGGATCATGGCTGAAAAATTTTAAGGGAACAGCTTTTGTTCCAAACGGTGAAGGGTGGCCGGGTAAATTAAAAGATTACAATGCTAACTATCAATATCCCAGTGGAAGTATTGACAATGAGATTAAATGGTTTTTGGAACAAGCTGTAATAGCTTCCAAAGAAGTAGCGGAAAAGTACAAAGGAAGTTTAACAACCAATACGGGAATTTATCCACAAAGTGATTCTGATCCCAATAATCCTTTTTATGACCTCTATGTATCGACTGACTTATCATCTTACCCGGAGGTATTATTATGGCGTCGTTATGCACCAACCCTTGAAATGCATGGAATACCTCTTGCCGCTAATACTGGTAATAATGGTATAGGAGTATCCCGTTCTTATATACAAAATTTTCTTATGAAAGATGGATTACCTGTGTATGCTCATGGTACATATGCTGATGGTGATGGTTATTATATGGGAGATAAAACTATAGCGAATGTCAGGGTGAATCGGGACACGCGTTTGTCAGTTTTTTTACAAGAACCGGGACAAGACAATAGAATAGAGAAGTCTACATCTGCTAATATCTACTTTATTGTACCATTTCCTGATATTCTCGGTTTGACCCAATACCGTTATCCTACCGGATATACTTTCCGAAAAGGAGCTTCTTCAGACGTAGCTATGTATATTAAAGGAAATGAGGCTTATACAGCAGTACCTATCTATCGGTCGGTAGAAGCATTGTTGAATTACATAGAAGCTAGTTACGAATTAAATGGACAACTCGACAATAGCGCTCATGAATATTGGCAAATCATCCGACGTCGTGCATTAGTAGACGATGATATTAATGCTACTATCGCTGCAACGGATATGAATAAGGAAGCAGAAAATGATTGGGCAGCTTACACAGCAGGGAAACTGATAGATCCCATTCTCTATAATATTCGTAGGGAACGTCGTTCTGAGTTTGTGGCAGAAGGATTACGATATATGGATCTTTTGCGCTGGAGAGCTATGGATCAATTGATATCTAAGCCTTACATACCAGAAGGTATACATTTTTGGAATACACCGATGCAACAGGAAGTAGACAACAGTAAGATTATCTGTAATGGTTCTACGGAATCAAACCTTTCCTCTGCAGATGTAAGCGAATATCTTCGTCCCTTCCAAAAGTATAAGGAACAGCGTTGTTATAATGGTTTTACTTGGCACATGGCACACTACCTTCAGCCTATTGCGATGAAACATTTTCAAATTACTTCACCGGATGGAGCTTCGATAGCTGATTCTCCAATTTATCAGAATCCGTATTGGCCAACCACTCCAGATATGCCGGCAGAGAAATAATATCTACTATTGGGGGTGAAAGGATTGTTTTCACCCCTGTTACAGTTATATGAAAATATTATCTTACCTATATATTAATAATTAATCCCATTTATAATATGAAAAAACAATTATTATTAATAACAATTACTTTATTTGCTTGCATATTTTTAATCCATGCACAGACAAAGCCAAGCACATATGTAGATAAGAAAGATATTATGAAATGGACAATTGATAGTACATCCATACAGACGCAAGAATATCCCAAAGTGATATTACCTGGAGATTATCCGGATCCAAGTATTTTGAGGGATGGTAAGGATTATTACATGACACATTCCCCTTTTTCTTATAAACCAGGTTTCTTAATCTGGCATTCTCAGGATTTAGTGAATTGGGAACCAATATGTAGAGTAAAAGGGTTCGGCATGGCTCCGGATCTGGTTAAATATAAGGATCGATACTATATCTATGTTCCTTGGGGTAAAACAAATTATGTGTTGTGGGCAGATGATATTAGAGGTCCGTGGAGCAAACCTATCGACCTACGAGTTGAAGGTATAGATCCCGGACATATTGTTGATCAAGAAGGAAACCGGTATTTGCACCTTTCGGAAGGTACAGCTGTTCAATTGTCCGAGGATGGCTTAAGTGTAATCGGAATCCCTCAAACCGTATATGAAGGATGGAAATATCCGAAAGAATGGGATACAGAGTGTTTCTGTCTAGAATCACCCAAACTGACTTACAAGAATGGTTATTACTATCTAACCTCTGCACAAGGAGGGACCGCAGGACCGGCAACCAGTCACATGGTGGTTTCTGCTCGTTCTAAAAGCCCGATGGGGCCTTGGGAAAATTCGCCTTATAATCCGATCGTGCATACATGGAGCGCTGAAGATGAATGGTGGTCTAAAGGCCACGGATCTTTAGTTGACGATGTCAATGGTAATTGGTGGATCGTTTACCACGCTTATCCGAAAGAATTCCATACTCTTGGACGTGCGACATTGCTAGAACCTATCGAATGGACCAGTGATGGCTGGTTCAAGACGAAATCCAAAACAACTCCAGTAACACCGCAAACAGGGTTTGGCAAATCTGGCATAGTACTCTCTGATAATTTTGAGGAAAATAAATTAGGCATACTTTGGTCTTTTTGGGATGGATATAAAGAATCCGATGCCATCGTTAAAAATAACAGTTTATTTCTGCAAGGTAAGGGCACAACCCCTGAAAACGGGCGTGTGCTGTTAACGATACCTATTGATAAAAGCTATGAGACACAGGTGGAAGTGAACGTAGGTAATGATAATACAGCCGGACTGTTGCTTTATTACAGAAAATATGTATTTGCAGGTGTTACATCCGATGGTAAAGACTTTATTGTTTATTCAGATGCGAAAAATAAAAAAGTACTACCTAATAAACTGGGAAAACATTTCTTCCTCAAAATCATAAACGAGCGAAATAGTTGTCAGTTTTTAGTTAGTAAGAACAACAAAAAATGGACGACATTGGCGGAAAACATAAATGTAAAAGAGATGAATCACAATAACTACAATGGTTTTAAATCGCTTCGGATTGCTTTGTTTTCTGCAGGAACAGGGAAAGCTCAATTTAAGAGATTTGAATATAAAGGAAAAGATAAAAAATAAAAATATATGAGAAAGGATTTTTTAGGTTTTGTCATAAGGATTATACTGTTATTGCCTTTGTACAACTGTTATTCTCAAAATAAAGTTGAAGATGACAGGATTATTGTAAACATTCAAAAGAAAGGTGCAACTCTTTCCCCACAGATGTACGGCATTTTCTTCGAGGAGATCAATTATGCTGGCGACGGTGGATTGTATGCCGAATTAGTTCAAAACCGAAGTTTTGAAGACGGTCATCTGCCCAAAGGTTTTAGCCTCAGGGGTAATATCCTTGTCCCTCCGCAGGTAAAATATCATCTCACTGGAGAGGTGAAAAAGATCGACGATCGGAAAATGAGATGGAATCCCGATCCTATCAGAGGTTGGTCTTTACAAGCGAAATATCCTACTGCAGCAAATATAAAAACAACTGATGAGCATCCGTTTTTTGAAACAGCACCCCATAGCCTGGAAGTATCTATTAAGGATGCTTCTGAAGAAATAGCCGTGGTAAATAGCGGTTTTTGGGGAATGAATATCGAAAATAAAGGAACTTATTTTCTTCGGTCGATCATTCGCATATCTCCAGAGTATAAAGGGAAGGTAGAAGCCCGGTTAATTGCTGAAAACGGGCGAGTACTGGCTTCCTGTCCGATAGCTACAGCTGAACCAGGTAAATGGAACGATGTGCAGAACACACTAATATCAGATGGGAAAGACCCTAAAGCGAAATTAGCTATTGTTTTTAACGGCACCGGAAAAGTGTGGCTCGATTATGTTTCGTTGTTTCCGAAAGATACTTTTAAAGGGCGCAAAAACGGACTTCGTAAAGATATTGCAAATAAAATCGCTGACTTAAAACCCACCTTTGTTCGCTGGCCCGGAGGAACCATTGTGGGAGGTATTACATTAGAAACCTGCATGAATTGGAAGAAAATGCTTGGAGATCCGGCATCCAGACCAGGTGAGATTGTAACTTGGGGATATCGTTGCTCCTATGGATTGGGATATTATGAAATGCTGCAATATTGTGAAGATATTGGAGCAGACTTCATGTACGTTTGTAATGTCGGTTTAGGCGATATGTATCGGATGGGGAATGCTTGTCCCGAGGATTCGATTCAGTACTACATCGATGATTGTCTGAATGCCATTGAATATGCTATTGGTGACAAATCAACCACATGGGGGGCACGACGTGCTGCTGACGGCCATCCTGAACCTTTTTCTTTAAAATATGTAGAGATAGGAAACGAACATTGGGGTAATGAGTACAAGCGTCGATTTACAATGTTCCAAAAGGCAATCAAAGAGCATTATCCTCAGTTGAAAATCATATATAATGCACAGGAATTTCAGTCTAATAAAGTAGAGCCCGTTGTAGCGGATTATATTGATCCTCATTTTTATGATTCGCCTAGAGGATTTTACAGTAAAAACAATTTCTTCGACAAACACCCGAGAGGGAAGTATCGTGTATATGTGGGAGAATATGCTTGCAATTCAGGTGTCGGTTCGGGAAATATGGAGGCAGCCCTTTCTGAAGCTGCTTTTATTGATGGTATGGAACGTAATGGGGATCTAGTAACGATGACTTCCTTTGCACCCCTACTCGAAAATGTTAATGCTTCCAGATGGCCTGTTAATTTGATTCGTTTCAACTCGGAGAAAGTAATCGGACGAAGTTCTTATTATGTACAAAAAATGGTATCTTCCAATCAGCCGACATACAATGTATGGAATAGTCTGAGCCATGCAAAACGAGATTCGTTAAACTTACATTTCTTATCATCAGGTATAGACGAAGTAACTGGGGAATTGATCTTGAAATTTGTGAATGGAAACGATGTTCCCCACATTGTTTCTTTTGAACTAAAGGAAACGTCTAAAGTAGAAAAAATAGGAAAAGTTATCACCTTGTCTGCTACAAACCGAAAAGATGAAAACACCTTTGATGAGCCGCAAAAGATATATCCGATTGAAAGTAGCTTTAGTAAATTCGGTAAAATATTCACCTATAAGTTTGCTCCGTTATCTTATACAATCTTACGCATACGTGTGAAAAATTAGCCAAGAAAAAGTACAATAATTATCTACCCATGAGATCAAAATACTTATTAGCTTTGGTGATTATCTTTTTTTACTGTAACAATCTTTATGATCAAAAGATCGTTTCTCAGGAATATCTATCGCACTTTACGGAGTCTCCGAAGGTTCAAATATGGCACACTGCTGGGAAATGATCGATCTCGGAAAAGAATTCTCTGTAAAGAATGTAATGTTAGAGGATGCCGATGCAAAACTTCTGAGAAATAATGAAAACGATGTGCTTCAAATATGCTCGAGGCATAAAGAAGAGTGTGTGTTTGTTAGAATTCCTATTCCTGAGGAGAGTAAATTGTCACAATATATCGCAGTAGATTTGGATATCACAAATGAAGAAACAAAAAGTATAGTGGTTGAAACCCAAAGGTATGACTACTCCTAAATAGCTGTAACGATTATTTAAAACCAGTCATACTTTTGGAAGGGGAAATTTAAACAATTAAATAAAATAATGTAACATGAAATTATTCAAATATATATTTCTATTAACCATTATGATTTGCTTAATGGCATGTGAATCCACTTCAGTTAAAAACACTAGTTCAATTATTCGCAATGGGATACCCTGGTTTGACGATCGTGGAAACATCGTCAATGCTCATGGCGCTTGTATAGTAAAAGAAGGAGGTCGGTATTATCTATTTGGAGAGTGGAAATCAAATGATAGTAATGCTTTTTCAGGTTTTAGCTGTTATTCGTCCGAAAATTTGGTTAACTGGAAATTTGAGAACGTTGTGTTGCCCATGCAGAAAGATGGTATTCTTGGATCTAACCGAGTGGGTGAACGTGTGAAAGTCATGAAATGTCCTTCTACAGGTGAGTTTGTTATGTATATGCATGCAGATAATATGGGGTATAAAGATCCACATGTTGGATATGCAACCTGCAAAACAATTGCTGGTGATTATGAATTTAAAGGACCTTTACTCTATGGAGGAAAACCAATCCGTAGATGGGATATGGGGATTTTTAAAGACTCTGACGGAACAGGATATTTGTTGGTTCATCATGGAATTATTTATCGATTAAGTGATGATTACTGTTCTGCAGAAGTAAAGGTCTTGAATAAATTGCCTAATTCCGGCGAATCACCTGCCATGTTTAAGAAAGATGGGATTTATTATATGCTTTATTCCGGATTAACTAGTTGGGAAAAAAATGATAATTTTTACTTTACTGCTCCTTCTATTAAGGGGCCTTGGACTCGTCAAGGTTTTTTTGCTCCGAAGGGGACACTTACATATAACTCTCAGACTACGTTTGTGTTTCCTTTGATTAAGGGCAACGATACTATCCCTATGTTTATGGGCGACCGTTGGTCATATCCTCACCAAGCTTCAGCAGCTACCTATGTGTGGATGCCTATGCAAGTAGATGAAGAAAAATTATCCATACCTGAATATTGGGATGCGTGGGATGTGAATACCATTTTAAAGGTAGATCCAATGGACGGAACTGAAAAAATAGCACATACAAAGTTCAAGTTTGATAACGGTTCGGAGTGGGAAAAACAAAATTCACAATTTGCCTCAAATCAAAAAGGAAGCAGGATGATCGTTCCGTTCAAAGGACGAAAAGTTGTTATAACAGGGGAAACCAACCCTAGGGGCGGCTATGCACGGATACGCATCCTCAACAAGAAAAAAAAAGAAGTATATAATTCTTTAGTGGATTTTTACAGTAAAACCGTGGATCAGGGTGTTCGTTTCATAAGTCCGGAATTGGAAAACGATAGTTATACGCTAATCATTGAAGTTACTGGAATAATACCAGAATGGTTTAAGAAAAATGGCGATAGGTTTGGAAGTAGCGACTGTTATGTTACTGTTGAAAATGTTGCTGTTTTTTGATAAAAAAAGCACTCAATTTGAAAATAAAATAAACTATGCCACACATTATTTTTCTTTTAAGACTCATCGGGCGAGGAGTGACTAGCACCAAAGGATGGGAGCACCTATCCTGACGAGCGCAAAGTTACAACAATTTGAATCAGTTTCCAAACTTTATCGCTAATTGTCCGGTAATAGTCACCCAATTATTAACCAATAGCATGGTCCATTTCTTGCGTATGTTACGGTAAGCTAGGTAAACAAGCTTTTCAAGGGCGGTGTCGTTAAAGAACACGCCTTTGTTTTTTGTAACTTTCCATATTTGCTAGAATAACCTTCGATTCAGTTTGTGGTATAAATATACAACGCACAGGATTGCGATAATGGGATCATTGTCTGTTACTCTTTGAACGGAAAATCTGGTGTAGAAAATCGGACGTTGAAAAGATTCTGTGTCTATTACCGAAAGGTGTTTGGACGGACAAGGCTAGACAACCGGACAGCTCTGCCAACATTACAACCAGGCACATTAAAGTATCAACAGTTTCCAAATGCTGGAGAATGTGGATTTACCGTTTAAACCCACTGGACTGTCAATCTATTCGTATTTTTTCCATTATTACATAAGTTCCATTACCGACAGCTATTTATCATTAGCAATATTGTAGAATGCCAGTTTCATGAATATCTCACGGTTTTCGTTTCTGTCCACATTGCTTCAGCAGATGAAGCTGCTGTATAACAACGCACCAGCAGCTATAATTCTTTCAGGGAAGCGTAAGAACCGGATAACGGTGGGTCTCGCCCCTTTTATATTCTTTCCTTTGAAAAATTAAACACTTTCATCTCCAGCAAAATTTACAATCTTAGATGGAAGTTCCAAGTTTAAAATTAGCTAATATCTGGAATAAAATGAAACCCCGGTGCATCACTGCAGCGGGGTTTCTCCACCTTAAATTCATCTTATGTCATTTTAATGAATTACATTTCCATTCCGGCATCCATCGTCAACTCTTTTATCCGGGCCATCTGCCTGTTCAGAAAATAATCTGTATACAGACTGTATGTCTCGTTTTCATAGAAGTTGATCAGCCCTTTGCGGTAATTCAGGATGTCGGCATCCTTCGATGAATGGAGCGATATGAGTCCGGTATTCATCATCACAATGCTTTCCACAAGACGTGCCGTACGTTTGTTGCAGTCAATGAACGGCTGTATCGTGCAATGTTGCAATGAAGATACACTTGTACGTTCAAGAGGATTCTCCAGCTCCGTCTGCCGGTAAAGTACCTCGCTTAGCTTGAAACGTATCTCATATACATCCCGGAGAGGCACATAATCAGTTCCGGATATCCTTACCGGACGTGTGCGGAACTGTCCGGCTTCCTCATCGGAAACCAGGTCGGAAGGCAGTCCGGAATGCAGCCGGAGCAGAGTACGCTCATCTATTATCTCGGTATTCTTCCCTTTATGGATATACTCCATTTCAGAAACAAAAAGATTATGCAGGTTCTTCAGCATTTTGGCATCCTCATATCGCTTTTCTGATGTTATGCCGTCTTTCAGTAAGGCCTCGGTTTCAACGTATGTGTATATATTACCTTCAATCTTTCCTGAATAATAGACCATACAACTGCCAGATTCCGGATATCGGAAGAAGTCAAATCCGATAATTTTGAAAGTGGAGATTGAAGTATCTGCTCTGCTTTTCGCAACTGATTGTCTGTAAAAATACTCATCTTATTTTTTATTACATCCAACTCTGTGGAACAATATGTAAATAATTAGTTGTTTCATCCCAGATATAGCCTCCTGTATAATTACAGTTGAACAGATAATCCGCATCACATCGTAACAGTATCCATTCGTTGGAATCTTCTGCTTTCCAATATAAATGCAATGCAGGAACTGCATAATCTACGCCGCCATACTGAGGAGCAAGTCTTTTAACTGGGAATTTACAACTCATAATACCCTTCCAGAAACGTGTTCCTGCCGGAATGTCCACAGAAACCTTACCGATTTCGTCTCTCCATTCCTCATCGTTTACCGCACCTTTTTTCCTATGGCTTGGTCTATATGAATTGGATTTCAGCTTGAACTCACGTTCCCAGACCGCTTTTATTTCACCTCTCAGCGCCCTTTCTCCCCGGTTGGATAAAGTATATACCAGATTCCACGGATCATCATCAGGAACCGGATATGCAAGAATAGAAGTATATCCCTGTCCTTCCACTTCCATCATGCGCAATGCCGGCATGTCATCCGATGCAGGTGCTTTCACCTCATACAGCCATTCCTCGTCCGTACTGCCATAGGAATATCCCACTGCCCTGCACCACATCGTTTCTCCTTTCTTGCGGAATAACGGCACAAGCTGGTATGTACCGGGAGCGGAAGTCACATAGCACTGGATACGTTTTCCATCCCATGCCCCATTCGTCTTGATGTCTATCGGCTGGAACTGCTCCACAATCTCATTCGTACCCGGCCTCATAAATACAAACCGTAACTCTCCCTCGCCGTTATCGCAATAGGGATTGTAAAAGGTTCCGAACACCTTGCCTTCATTCTGATAGCAGTCATAGCCGTATTCGGTATAATTGGGCCATACCTTGAAAGGATAGTCGTCCGGATTCGGGTTGAGTATAATCTGGTCCGTCTTGCCATACCGACTCCAGTACTCCACATTGATGTCCACCTGCTCCATGTTGACCGGGGAGTTGTAGTTTCCCGTCATCTTCAGTGTATAGGTGTATTTCATTCCCGCCTCCCATTCATGATCCCTGTGGAACTCGTAGGCATATTCCTTCCCGTCAATGGTAAAACTGACCGCCGCTTTCTGGTCATAACCGTAGACAGGGGGGAGGATTGTCTCCACCACCACCGGATCTGCATCGCTCAGATGATAGTTGCCGCCCGCCTGCAGACTTCCCCTGCTTGAGAAATCGAATATCAGGGGGGAGTTGGTTTCCCGCCTGATGTCAAGCGTCATCCTTGTGATCACATTGTCAAACCTTATGTTTGAAACAATGCCTTCTCCCATATATTCATTTTTCAGAATTTTGATGCGTACCAGGCTCATGGCATGTCTCATCTCAATATCCGCTGTCGGAATGTCCCTGATGACCGACGCCCTACTATACAGGATGTCGTGCTGATCCGCCAGCTCAAAGGGGATGAGCCTGTCCCCTGCCGTCTGTCCGTTGTACGGCAGATAAGCGGCCACCTCCGCGTCGCCCTCCACCGGAGCGTCCCCACCGGCATTCCATTTTTTGCCGTCAAAGGCATAAGGTACATTATGTACATATGGAGACTCGGCGCCGGCAGCGCTGATGAACACCCCCATCTCATGTCCCGGCAGAAACGCCTCTATGATTCCCCTTGTCTGTTGCATCGCCTGCAACGACGCGGTTATTCCGAGCTGTATCTTTTCTTCCTCATCCTTTCCCGGATCATCCCCTTCCGGTCCGTCGTCATCCCCCGGGGTGACAACCGGAGGTTCAGGTTCCGGCAGAATCTCATCCTTTTCACATGCGGATAATGCACATGTGAGTGAGGCCAACAATATATACCTTAAAATTTTCATTGTATTACTTTTTCAGTTTATAAGTATCTTACTTAAAAAGAATCGTTACCTAACAAGTAATATAGAACTTTACTTCTTTACATATTCTTTCCAGAACTGTTCCAGCCTGTCGCGGTCCAGTGTCCCGTCCTCCCTGAGAAAGCAGCCTATCATCGCTTCTATCACTGTCTTGACCCCCCTGTAACGGTGGTCCGCGGCAAATGTCCTCAGTTCCCATACCAGATCCTCGGTCAGGACAATGGTCTGGTTATACGCCTTCCCCAGTGTCCCCGCCACTTTTTTTTCTTTCATGGGGGCTGCCCCCACCATATTTTCCAGGGAAATCCCTTTCGATTTGAATTCTTTCATATTCCTTCTCCTTTATTATTTGTTCATTTTCCTGATTCTTTTAAGGAATTCCTCGGTCAGACTCCAGTAATCCCTTGCCCCGTTTGACGAGGGTGCATAATCGAAAATGCTCCGTGCATTGTACTGCGCCTCTCCCAAAGCCACGTTGTTCCGTATGGTTGTCTCGAACACGCTCTCCCCCAATGTCTCTATCAGGCTCTCCCTGATGTCCACGTCCAGCTTTCTTCCCGCATTGTATTTTGTCATGAAGTAACCGAGAATCCTGACCTCCGCGCCGAGCTTCCTTCTGAGCAGGCCGATGATATAATGTATCTTTTCGATTCCTTTCATGGCGAAATAGTTCCCGTCCGTGGGTATGATCACAAAATCACTCGCCATAAGCGCGTTCTGTGTGATGATGCCCAATGAGGGAGGACAGTCTATCAGAATATGGTCATACTTCTTTTCCAGGCCTCTTATTATTTCCCTGAAAAGAAATTCCCTCCCGGGGGTGGTGTTCATGATCACTTCCGTGGCCGCCAGGTCCAAGGATGCCGGTAGCACATCCACCCTGTCCAGCCACTTGAGAGGCTTCAGCTCCAGAGGCCTGTCCTGCATGACTTCCTGCAATACACTCTCAAGCATGACATCCTGGGGAAGACTTGCCATTTCCTCTCCGAACGCCGCCATCGTCGTGTTCGCCTGCGGGTCCGCATCTATGATACATACCTTCTTTCCGTGCAGCCGTGCGATTCCGGCCGCCAGATTCAGCAGCGAAGTGGTCTTTGCCACACCGCCCTTATGGTTTACGCATGCTGTCGTAATTGTTTTCATGATTTATCTATCTCCTTGATTATTACGCTGTAAAGATACGCATTTTTGAAATGTTTACCAAATATTTCTCTATATATTTACTTTATAAGTATTGTACTTTAAATATATTTCACACTGTAATACTTAAATATATAAATACACATAATCATATATATTACTTATTTACTTTAATATATAAACAAGTAAATCACTCTCGAGAGCAAACGTGTTTTTCTGAAAATAAAAGTCATGCTGCAACGAATTTGCAGCCTTGTGGTATATCTTGCAGCCTTAAAGGCCCGGAGCCTGTCACATACGCACATAATAAAAAAGAACTGCGGGGATTTTTGTACGGAAAGTAAAGTAAAAAAGCCCCCGGCCTGTTAAAAAGTAACGCCAATCACTTATTAACTACACGAGCGAAGCCACGCGACCGGGGGCAAATACCCTCTGTCGTGGCTTCGTTTTTTTGTGTTTAATAAATGATTGGCTCTGCAAAGATAGAAAAATATTTGCTATGACACTGTTTGAGATTCTAAATTTTAATAGGGAGCTTCTGGAGCGTCTGGCCGGGACAGGTTACAAGCCGGACGACTATAAATATATCGACCTGTACAAGGAGTACGAGCAAATGCGCCGCAAAGGTGACAAGGTGACGTATTGTGTGGCCTTCCTCTCGGCCAGACATGGCGTTTCCGAAAGAAAGGTGTATGAGATTCTCGGGCGGTTCAAAAAGGAATGTACGTTTCATGCAGTATGAAAAGAGCGGAACTTTTGCTTTCCTGGGGGGAAGAGATGAACTTTGCATCCGAAACTTAAACACTCAATTACACGACAGAATGACTACAGCAATGAAAAAGTGCTATTACAGCCAGGCCCCGCTTCCTTTTGTGGGCCAGAAACGCATGTTCGCATCGGAGTTCAGAAAAGTCTTGAAGCGTTTCAGTGACAGGACGGTGTTCGTCGACCTGTTCGGCGGTTCCGGACTGCTCTCGCACATCACCAAGCGGGAAAGACCCGATGCAACCGTAATCTACAATGACCACGACAACTACCGCGAGCGTCTGGAGAACATCAGCCGGACGAACGCCCTGCTTTCCGACCTCCGCCGCCTCTCGGAAGGAATTCCCCGCCACAGGATGCTTTCCAGGGAGATGCACGGCATCTTCCTGGAACGTATCCGCAGGGAGGAAAGCACCGGTTTCGTGGACTATCTCACCATCTCGTCCTCCCTGCTGTTCTCCGGCAAATATGCCAGGAACATCGGGGAGCTCGGAAAACTGAACTTCTACAACAATATGCGCCTGAGCGACTACAGCTGCGAGGGCTATCTTGACGGGCTCGAGGTGGTATGCTGTGACTACAGGGAGCTGGTGGACAAGTACAGGGACTCCCCGGATGTGGTCTTTCTGATAGATCCCCCCTACATGGCGACGGACATCAGCACATACAGGATGGACTGGAAACTTACGGACTATCTGGATGTCCTGCTGGTACTGAAAGGACACCCTTTCGTCTATTTCACTTCCGGCAAATCCCCCATACTGGATTTCTGCCGGTGGATGGAGGAACATCCGGAAACCGGCAATCCTTTCAAGGGGGCCGGCATGTCCACCCTTACGGCCAGAATGAACTACAGTTCGTCCTATACGGACATCATGCTGTACAAGGAAATGACTGAAGCGGCCACACCACCTTGAATTCCACTTGCGGATATCCCGGATGTGAGTCCCGGATATCCGTTTAATTTTTGTTAAGTGCAATATGATTGCACTGCATCCTTCTATCATTGTCCCTGAAATATAACATAAAAAAGAAACTACCATGCCAAATGAAAACAACCCGTTGCCGGAACGTGCACAACTTGCAGCAGTTCTGGACAATCCGGACGCAATCCAAAGGATCAAAGAGCCGACAGAAAAAGTGCAGATTGCCGCCGTACAGAAAAAGCCGGAACTTGTCCGGCTGTTCACCAACACTACGGAGAAAGTACAGCTTTCCGCCGTAATTGCCTCTCCTGAAAGTGTCCTTCTCATGCAGGCCCCATCCCCTTTGGCTTGCTTCACGGCCGTGGAAGGGATGTTCAAGGCGGACCTGCCGCCCACAGCCGGTATTCTGGCCGCAGCCCGGCGGCTGGTATTCCGGATGAAGGGGAACAGGAAACTCGGAGAACCGGATACGGAAGCCGTAAAGGAGTTTTTTGATGAAGTCAAATCCTTTAAACATTGAAAGCCATGCCTACAATCCTGGAACACCTTGCCGCGCTGTTCGACAAGGACATGAGGGCGGTATTGAACAACCCCCGCGCCATCAGCATGATCGCCAACCCTTCCGCCCGTGTCCAGATGGCCGCGGTCAGAAGGGACAAAAGTGTCATCTGCTTTATTGAGAGACCGACGGAAAAGGTACAGCTGACAGCTGTCAGAAACGCACCGCACAACATCCATTTCATCACTTCGCCAAGTGAGAGGGTGCAGCTGGCGGTCATAGGCAACAGGCCTTCCTATATCGGTTTCATCCCAAACCCTACGGAAAAAGTACAGCTGAAAGCCGTCGAGAAGAGACCGGAATGCATCTTCCTGCTGCAGAAGCCCGCAGAAAAGGTACAGCTGACGGCCGTCCTGAAAGATCCCCGGTATCTCTCGGCAATCAGGGAGCCGACAGAAAAAGTACAGCTGGCAGCCGTACAGAAAAATCCGGAATGCATCCGTCATATAGCGGAACCGACGGAGAAGGTGCAGCATATGGCCGTCCAGAGGAGTCCGGATATCTTCCGGCAGATCAGGCAGCCTGAGGAAAGCGTGCGGCTGGCGGCGGTGCAGGCCAAGGGGGAGAACATCAGGTACGTGCCCGCCCCGTCCGAAACTGTACAACTGGCGGCTGTCAGAAACGATCCGATGAATATCCGGTATATAGAAAACCCTACGGAAAAGGTGCAGTCCGTCGTTCTGAACGCAGACCGGGATGCGGCACCGTTTATCAGTTCGCCTACGGAAGAGATCAAAAGACTGGCGATGGAAATGTACGGTCTCAGACTGGAAAATGCGGCCGGCAAGCAGACGGCAGCGGCCCGGACATCCGAAACCTCCGGAGCCTCCGGAAAGAAAGCGCTGGAGGGCGTGGCAAAGAAACCTTCGGCAAAGCAGGTCAGAGAGGCGGTGGAGAAACTGGATAGCGAGATCAGGGAAATAAACAGGGAGTACTTCCAGGCCACTTACGAGGCGCAGTACTCGGACAACCCCGCGGAACGGGAAAGCGAGGTCTCAGCTGCCGGGAAAAACAGGGAGAAGAAACTTGTCAAGGCTTATGAAAAGTTCAACTCGGCAGCCGTTCCGGAAAGGAAGGAATGCAATGTGGGGAAGGTTGTCAAGGAACTGCGCAAGGAAAGGGTGGCCGTGGAAAACATGAAAGCCGGGGAATGGCATTCCCTGATGAAGGGGAAGGCCGTACATCCGCCCCTTGTTTCCGGCGCATCCAAGGCCGCAGGAAAAGGAAGCGCACTGATGCTTGCCAGAACACCCGCAGGATATGCGCTGAAGGCGGCAGGCGCCATAAACCAGGCAGGCCGGCAGGCCAATGCGGAAATGTAAGCAACGTTTGCATTCTACATATATCACTTGTTTACTTATTTACTTTAAATTGTAGAAATGTAAATAAGTAAACAAGTTTTTTGCTGATAAAACTCTTTATGGACAAGGTATCATATTAAGCCGGCAGACAATGACACATACTTCCGATAAACATTTCACGGACGAAGAACTGGAACTTGTCGCGCGCGGCAAGGCAGACGGCATATACATGAAAGCTCCGAACGGCAGTCCGACGTCCCTGAATGAGAGACAGTGGGTTCAAGTGCGCACCAAGGCATTCAAGAACTGGTTTGGAGACTGGGAAAATACACCGGAGACAGCTTCAAGGATTGTCGATGACAATGGCGAGCCTCTGGTTGTCCACCATGGAACACCGTTGTGCAGAGACCAGATTACTCCCGAGAGGGGATGGCAGAGGGACGGGGTCACTTATATACCCCAAAAGGCTCCGTTCCACACATTCAAGGGCGGTGAATATTCCGGCCTGATTTTCACTTCCGTTGATGCGGAAAAGGCAAGAGATATTGCAGAGACGCGTGCAATGAGCATTCCTGATGACAAATATGGCAATGAACAATGGACGGAAGAAGGATACGTGTATGACCTGTATGTAAATTCAAGAAACCCTTTTGACCCGAAAGACGGGCAGGCCGTAAAAAAAATCCTGCAGTCATTGGGCAACGAGATACCTGTCCTGTCTTTTTATGGAGGAAAAGGAGATACGGTATCCCCGGAGAAAGCGCTGGAGCTGGCATCAAGCGAAAGGAACTGCTGGATGCTGACGGAAACCCCGGAGTTTTTGTCCAAAGTCAGGGAGGCGGGTTATGACGGGCTTGTCGGTTACGACGAGGGAGTGAAATACATCGCCGTGATGTCTCCCGGACAGTTGAAGGACGCTTATGAAAACACGGGCGCGTTTTCCATATCAAATGACGACATCCGCTTCCGTCAGGTCTATCACGGCAGTCCGGCCTCCTTCGGGCATTTCGACCATGCCTTTACCGGAACCGGTGAAGGGGCGCAGGCCTACGGATGGGGGACATACGTGACGGAAGTGGAAGGAATCGCCCGCAAATATGCGGCCACCGGTATAAAGCGGGGAAACCACATCACCTATGACGGGGAGCCTTTATCCCCGGTGCTTGACAACGAATATTATTTTGATGACGTATGGAGGATATGGAAACGCCAGCTCCTTTCTTCCACCGATGTGGACAGTTTGAAACGGAACATTTCCTCCGTGTATATGGACGGGCGTACCGCAAGCGCACACAGCGGACGGAGGAAGGCATTCGAGCGGCAGAAGCAGGAGCTGCTTTCCGACATAGATGCGGGCAGGATACGCATTGAGCCGCCGCGACACCTCTATACGGTGGAAATTCCGGAAGACAACGGGATGAACTATCTGTACTGGGACAGGCCGGTATCTGCGGAGCAAAAGGGAAAGATATTCCTGCAGCTCCGCAAGGAACGTTTCTTCTTTCCGGAAGCCACGGCGGAGTTCTGGAGCGGCAGGTCGCATGTATGGAACAGCGGGAAAGAGTTCTACGGCTTTCTGGACTATATGTTCATGAATCCGGACCGGGATATCGATTCACAGCGGCTTGCCAGCGGGTTTCTTTCGCGGGCGGGTTTTACCGGGATTGACTATCCGGCAGAGTGTTCAACCGGCGGCCGGGCCGACGGCACGCGGAACTATGTCATTTTCAGCGAGGCCGACCTGAAGATAACCGCACATGAGCGCTTCCGCTTCATCGGAGAGAAAGGGGCCTCCAGACTTGACCGGTCTGAAGGGGCCTCCTTGCGGCTGGAGAACCTTGCCGTCGCCCGCGAAATGGAAAAGTCCGGCAAGGATGCCGGAACAATAAAGGCGGCGACAGGCTGGGAACGCGGGGCTGACAGCAAGTGGCGTTATGAGACGGCGGATTTCGAATACCATCCGGCCGGAGATCTGGGTTATTCACGCCTGCTGGAAAAACAGTCCTGGCATGGGGAGCTTGAAAATCTTCTTGACCGGCAGATAGAGGGCGAAGCACTCTCTGAAGCGGAGTGGAAACGTTTTGAGGAACTGACGGAGCTGGCAGCCGGACTGAAGGAACAGGACGCGCTGCGTGAACGGATCTATCTTGATGACTATGTGAAGGACGATGAACTGTTCCAGGCCTATCCTGAAATGAAACGGACCCGGATGGAATTTGTGGACCTGCCGTCGGCCGACTATTGCGGGGCCTACCTCCATTCGGACAACAGAATCGTGATAAACATCTCCCGGGCTGATGATGTGAGGTCTGTCCTGGCCCATGAGATACAGCACGCCATACAGGCCATGGAGGGGTTTGCGCGGGGAAGCAATCCCGGGGAGTTTAAAAACACGGCGGAGAATGTGATTCTGGATATCGTGCGGGCCACTGACGGAAGGATTCTGGAGGGCGGCGGTTTTGACAACACTCCCAAAGGCATATTTGTCGCACTTGACCGGAAAGTGCCCTACGGGACAATACTGAGGCATTATGACTATCCCCTCAGCCTCGTGGCTGAGAAGTACGGATATGAGAACATCTTTGACCTGGTGAATGACATCGGCCGGTTTAAAAGCGGCATACAGGAATACCGTTCCACTGCAGGGGAGGTGGAAGCGCGCAACGTGGAAAGCAGGCTGGATTTTACTTCCGCCCAAAGACGGAACACGCTTGCCGTTTCCACCGAGGATATCGCCCGGGACGGGCAGATATTCCTTTCAAGGGACGCCCGGATGGACGAGCTCGCACGTCATGTGTCTTTTCTGGCCGGGAAACTGCATATTCCGGTGGAAGTGATCCGTCGTGCCGACGAGGTAGGCTCTCCCGACATACGCGGGCTGCTCTCCTGCGGGAAAGACATCCGGGGCTGGTATGACATCCCCTCGCAACGTGTCTGCCTGTATCTTCCGCATGCCCGGGGGAAGGCGGACGTCGAGCGTACCCTGCTGCATGAGGGCGTGGCGCATTACGGCCTCAGAAAGCTCGCAGGCCGCAAACACATGGATGCTTTTCTGGATGACATCTTCAACGGATGCGGGGAAAAAGTACGGGATGGGATTCTCCGGATGGCGGCTGCGGACAGGACGGACATACGTGTCGCGACGGAAGAGTATCTGGCCCGGATGGCCGAGGACGGTACGGACCGGTCCTTATGGGACAGGATTGTCACCGCCTTCCGGAATCTCCTCCGAAAGCTGGGCTTCTGCCTGGAAATCGGCGCAAGGGAACTGAGGGGCATACTCGCCGCCAGCCGGAAAAATCTCACCGGAATTGCGGAACCGGCCGTAATACAGACGGCAAGAGGGGACCTTGAACTCTCCTGCGGATACGGGCGGGCGGTTCTCAGGCGGCAAGGAGTCGAGACGGATGCGACATCCCTTCTGGAACGGATGAGAAAAGCGGGGATCAGCCCCGCCTCTCTCGGGCAGGAGGACTGGAAAGCCGTCTTTAACGGCGGCATCATCCTTCCCGGCGGAAGGAAGCTCATGGCCGTAAGGGGACCGGCCGGATACGGGATGAGGATATCCGGTGTGTCACCGGGGAGTGCAAGAGAGTCGGGAATGGAAATGTAAAACAGGATACAGAAAAATAAGATATGGACGAGTGCGATGAAAAAAACGCTATAAGCCTCTCATGGGGAAGGCGGGAAATCCGGATTTCCGGAGAGGGGGCCACCCTGTATGTGAATGGTGTCCCCCATGACATGACCATGATGCTGGAGACTATCCGTGGAGCCGGCGCGAGACCGGAAAGGATATCCCCGGCCAGATGGATCTCCCTGTTAAGGGGACGGCCTACCGTGCTGCCGGGATGTGAAAGTCCCCTGGTCATGGTACGGGTCCCTTCCGGATATACGGTCAGGTGTCTGTTTCCGACCGGGGAAAAGGGACACTCCTTCCAGGCGGAAATGCAGTAATTGGACCGGATTACTTATAAAGTATAATATTAGTAAAGTAAATAGCGGTAAAAACTAAAAAAGTACAATGGAACATTACATTTTCTATTGCAAGCTGTCGCTTCTGGCAGTGCTGTCACTGATAACGGCCTGCTGCATGCTGAGTCGGAGATGGTATGTCAACCTGGCCGCATTTTTTGCATGCCTCTCGGGCGAGACCTTTCTGGCCCACCTGTTCTTCCCCGGATACATGCTGTGTCCGGCGGCCGCCTCGTTCACGATCCTCTTCCTTTCCCGGATATGGGACCTGTTCAGAACCCCGGCAAAGGGGAATGGGGCTGATCCCATCCGGCTGCCGGTCAGGTCAGGAATCCGGGAGTCCCGGCTCGAATTCTATTACTATTACTCCAACTTCCTGGTTTACGGAGGGGCCGGTTCCGGAAAGACGAAAAGTATCGGAAAATGGCTTCTGAGTGAATACATGCGGCTGGGATTCGCCGGATTCATCTATGACTTCAAGGACACGGATTATACCCGTACCGCCTACAACCTCATTAAAAGGCACAGGTATCCGCACAAGTTCTACTATGTCAGTTTCGACAGGCCTGAACGGTCGTACCGGTTCAACCCGCTCAAGGTGGTGAGGGACCGCACGGAACTGATCCAGCTGATGGAGGACGTGCTGCTCGCGCTGCTTCCCAAGAAGGAACAGCAGAACGAATGGGTCGCCGGAGGTCTGGGCATCCTCCGCGGCGTGGCGTTCCGGTTCTGGGACGAATTCCCCGAGCATTGCACGCTGCCGCATATACTGGCCTTCATCATGACCGCTTCGGCAAGGCAGCTCTCCCTGTTCCTGCAGCAGAACCTCGTGTCGGAAATGCTGGCCGGTGCCTATCTGAAGGCGGAAGGTTCCGAGAAGACCCAGGCGTCCTATCTCTCCACGCTGTGTAACAATCTGGCCACCGTTTCACAGAACGAGGAGATCGCCTATGTCCTTTCAGGGGACGATTTCGATTTCAACCTGATCGATCCGGAAAATCCAAAACTTTTTGCCATCAGCAACAACTTCTCCAAGAACTCGGTCTATGCTCCGGTCATCGGCATGCTCATGACCATATCCTCCCGGCAGTTCACCATGCGGAACAAGGTTCCTTTCGTCTATTTTCTGGACGAGATGACGACAGTCAATATCAAAAACTTTGAAACGCTGCCTTCCGTTCTGCGTGAGTATCTTTGCGGCTTTGTCCTTTTAACACAGTCCGGTTCCAAGGTGGAGAACCAGTATGGCAGGCTCGACCGTTCATCTGTGGAAGCCAATTTCGGGAACCAGTTTTTCGGACGGACCAAAGACGTGGAGTCATTGAAATATTATCCCATGATGTTCGGAAAGGAGGAGAAGGAACGGAGATCCCGCAGCGCGGGAAAAAGCGGGGGAAGCACGAACAGGAGCGTGACCGTATCATCCCAGAAAGAGGACATATATCAGGGAAAGGATTTTGCGGATCTGGAACCCGGGGAGTTCATCGGTTCCGCCACCCGTGCCAACGTCAGCTACTTCAAGGTAAAGCTGGAGATGTATGACGGGAACGAGGAGCCCCTGCCCGATGTTCGGGTCCTTGAGCCAGGAGAGCTGGGCAGGAACTTCGCAAGGATTCTTGAGGAGGTACGGGAGCTGTTCCCGTGTGAGTGACGGACTATCTCTCCCTTCCGGTCAGAAGATCGGTCCCCAGTCTTTTCAGTTCCTGGATGATGGCCTTCCTGGGATTCACCACGAACCGGTACAGACGGCAGACATTCATGTACAGCCGCCTTTCCTCCCTGAACTCCCCGTGCAGGATCTCACGCTTGATTCTCGATACAGTCTCGTTCCGCAGCTCGTTCCTTGCCTTCCATTCCCCGGAATATTCCTTCAGGCCCTCATCCTTGGACCGGCAGTAAGGGAAGTAGCCATACCGCTGGTTGAACCTGGACGCGCACCGGGCGGACCACTGGGAACGGTCAAAGCCGACCACCACCTCCCTGCCGTCAAGAACCTGCCGGTTTCCCCTGCTCTTGGACAGCGGGGAAAGGGACACTGTCTGGGATCTGTCCATGCGGGAGACGATAATATGCACATGCAGCTGCAGTCCCGGCTTTCTTTCACCGGCTTTTGCCTTGCCGGCTTTCACCTCGGGATCATCGCCTTTATAATGCCGTTCTGTTTCCACACGCCCATACCATACCAGATCGTCACCGGACCTGATTTTCTCCCGGTAAAAATTGCAGGCATATTCATCCATGCACTCACGGGTGAGCCTTTTCATTTCAGCCAGGACTTCTTTCTGCTGCTCCGGGGAGAGCTCCGAGAATTCGCCGGTCTTTTTCCCGGTCGCTTTTTCAATGAGGTGCTGCTGCTCCTCACCGCTGGGATTGATGGTGAGCATATAGAACTTGTCGTCATTCCGTTTCAGTGTCCTGTGGTTGTTGTCCATATGATGCATGACGGTCAGAGGTGTCACATAGTCCTCTTTCTGTGAAAAAAAATTATCATAATAAGAACGTTCCTCCTTCAGTTCCTTGCTGAGATATTCCACCAGCTGCACGCATTTTCCCTTGTTGTCCGACACGCCCGGAGTATTTACAGGCCGGTGGACTTTACAGTACATATTCCTCGTTGATCTTCTTGATGAGCAGCTGCAGGGTGCTGACGGGAACCTTGACGTCATCGCTGAATTTCACCTTCGGGAACTTGTCCGGATTGAGCTGGAATTTTATCAGCTCTGCCAGCCTGCGGAGCTTCTCCCGTTCTTTTTCCACATCCGCCGGGGAGCCCTCCCCGTATTCCGCCAGCTGTTGCTGGAGCTTCCTGTTCCTTTCCTGCAGATCGTGCATCTCATTCATCAGCCTTGCATAATCCGGGGATTCATGGAGGCCGCCTCCCATGTCGGCCAGTTTTTCAAGAATGGGCTTGAAGATGTCACGTTCCTGGGACTTTATGATCTTAATAAGATCCTCAATTCTTTTCTCTACCAAGGCTGTCGGATTTTTGGATGCGTAACGGGGGTTGAATCCCGTTATTTCAAAAAAAGTAATCATTCTGTCCACACAGACACTGACCGTATCGCTTCCCTTAAAGGTGTCCAGACGGGCTTTTACCGTGGGAGTAAGCCTGACCGACTTTATTGAATGTTCTTTCATCTTGTATGCGTTTTAGTTATACATGTAAATAGCTGTCACAAAGCTACTTGTTTTTGTTTTCTCCTGCAAGCGCCACCTGTTGCAGAGAGGTGAAAGTTATATAACTTGCTGAAAATTAGTAAAATATCGGACACGCATACGGAGATGCCCACAACTTAACCCACTGCGAACCAGAGAGAAAGGAGAAAAGGTGCATACAAATGTATGCGCGACCTGTAACATTGTATATAATTAATCCATTGTATATCAACGCTATGCGTCGATTCATGTTCACGTGTGCGGGAACACCTCTTGCTCTTCCTTATCAGGAATTCACTAAGGGGATGAACCCTTTAGCCCCCCCCGGTAAGGAAGGGCGGCATGGTATGTCTGGAACAGGGCGTTTTTGAGGAGGTCATCCCATGAAAAGAAATGACATGTAGGAAGGGGGGCGCATGGGGGAAACGGCGGCATGTGGAAAAATCCCCATGAAAGAAGAAAAAAATGGCTTGCGGAAATGCCGGATACAACTTTTAGCAGAAGCAAAACAAAGCTAACACGCTGATAAAGAGCATGATAAAATTTGGATATTCGAAGAAAAATCATTACCTTTGATATGTAATAATAAAGGAGATAACATTTTATGAATGAGCAAATTAGAAACATCTTAACCGAGGACGGTACAAAGACCTCGAAAATCCGAAAACTTCTGCTGCTCGGACTCACCCACCGTGAAATTGCCGATCTTGTAACCCGTGGAAACCGTGGGTTTGTATGGAATGTCTACAAGAGAATGAGGGACGAGGGGCTGATCGTATCCGCAGGGACTTCCACCACCACACCCGAACTTGATTATTCTTTCAGGAGAAAGTTCGGTGTCGAGATAGAAGCCTATAACTGCACATGCCAGCGGCTCGTACGCGAGCTGACGGAAGCGGGAATCGAGGTGGCCTCGGAAAGATACAACCATGACCTCCGTCCGCACTGGAAATTGGTAACGGACAGCAGCCTGAACGGGAATGACACATTCGAACTCGTAAGTCCCATACTGGAGGGAGAGAGCGGACTGGAGAAACTGGAGAGGGTCTGCTGGGTGCTGGACTCCTGTAATGTCAAGATTAATGGAAGCTGCGGATTGCATGTACACATGAATGCGGAGGACTTCAACATCACCACGTGGCGGAACCTGCTGCTTTCCTACAAACATGCCGAAGCGGAAATAGACAAGTTCATGCCGGCCTCGCGCAGGGGCAGCAGTAACACCTACTGTGGCTCCCTCATCCAGTTTCCCGATGAGCGGATACGCTCGGCACGAAACATCAGGGAACTTCAGGGGCTGTTCCCCAGCAGGTATATGAAAGTGAACCTTCAAGCCTATTCACGCCACAGAACGGTAGAGTTCCGCCAGCATTCGGGAACCATCAGTTTTACAAAAATAGAAAATTGGGTGTGTTTTCTCGACAGAATGATTACCTTTGCATCCGTGGGCTCTCTGCCTGCAGGAATCAGACTGGAAGATTTTCCTTTCTTGGGAGAGAAACAAAAGTTATATTATAAATTAAGAACAAAAAAATTAGCCGTATGAATAATATGAACAAGAAGACATATATGTTGCCTGGTGACGAGCGTATCGTTGCCGGCAACGCCGAAGAGTTTGTGCATGAACTCCGTATAGGCAGCTGGATGGACTCCGACTGTACCGACGAGCAGTATATGCACAATTTCGCCGAACGTTATGTGGTGCAGGCCGGGGTGAGGATTGCCACCGATATTCCGGAGAATTTCCTTTCCGATCTCATACGGACGGGATATGCTAAAGAAATATAACGGACGGCTCTCCTTTATTATTACGCTGTCCCCATTTTCCTTTCAAGGGAAAGTGGGGATTTTTTATAAAACAAGTGACTTGCATATAAAACTTTAAGCAATGATTTACTTTTTCTATTAATACATATATTTACTTTTTAAGTAAATTACAGGATGCCGTGCACCCCCCTGTCAAACATCCGGGTTTCCACCTGTAAGGAGGACGACATTGTCTTTGATAAAAAGAGGTACGACGGCTCCGGGAATGGCAGGCTGGAGAGTAGTGCCCGTCCCTGCTGCAGTTCACACCCGATCAAGAATGACCTTGTCCTCACTTTTATCCGGAAGAGATCTATTTTTACAAATACGGCCGTTCCGCGTGTCCCGCCAAATGCGGGGTGTTCTCATCCACGCATCGGAGAAAGTGGTGTTATAGATTTTTGCGAAAAAAAATGAGGCAGCATCGAACAAAATATATAATTTTGCGCCCTTTACCAAGATAGGCTTCTGCGTTTTTGCTTAAAACCTTACAGAATCTTCCATTTAGGACGAAATGCGGAAAAGCCCGAATGTACTGCAAAGCATAGATGAATTGATATTCATTGTATAAATATACGATAAAACAAGTATTAATATAAAATAAAATGTTTTATTCTCATAATTGTTGGTTTTATGGTACCAGCAAAATGGGTTTACATGCAATCCTTTTT
>OGJX01000062.1_pt1 | contig 120276 bp, 119 predicted proteins | sample 1572381 | NCBI WGS metagenome assembly OGJX01 (sample SAMEA2582085, study PRJEB24529) | metagenome | biome: Human gut stool | place: China | collected 2011
TAATATGCAATTATATATATTCACTTAAAACTAAATAGGTTATTTTCCGGTATTTATTTTCAAATTAAACTCCAAATTAAATTTCAAAATCTGCATATTATATGGCAAAATTTGAATTTTTAATATTATACTTAAGTTATTATGCTTACTTAGTTTTTAATTAAAAATTTAATATAGGCTAAAAAGGCTTATTTCTTGGCTTGAAGAGGATATAAGCAGTGTATTAAAATTGCTATTTCATATAAAATTTAATTAAATCACTTAAATTGATATTGTTATTAAAGGCTTGAATATCAATTATTTTTTAATATAAACTTGAATTATCTATGAAATTAATTTAAAATACGGAGTATAAGTATAGATACAGAGAAGAGGTGAACATAACAATGAACAAAGACTTATTATCGGAAATTGAATCTGCAGGTCAAAATAATGATTCATACAGTAACGATGTAGATGTTGATTTCTCTGAGTTTGATTTAAAAGATAATGATAATGCAGAAGACGATGAAGGATTTACACCTATAAGCAAGTTAATTGGCAACTATGGTGTAACCTTGCAGACTGTTTCAATCTACATAAAAAATCATCCGGACCTGTTTGAAGGACATTTAAAGAAAACTGCAAGGAGAACATCTGTTGACAGAATTGGTGTACAGCTATTAGACGATTTCTACATTACAGGGAAATCTAAAAGAGTAGTGTCTCTGAAAGAATATAAAGACCTGAATGAAAAATACAATGATACTCTTAAAAAGGCTGCATTGCTTTATCAGCAGTATCAGAATTTAATGAATTCCAATATGCAGCTGGAAGAAAAGGTTAGGGAAGCAGATGCTTTGATTGAGGATAAGGCTGCACTTGAAAAAGTTAATAGTGAACTTTCGGCTAAAAATGCTGAATTGATAGAAGCAGAACACCAGAGTATGAAGAATATCAATAATTTAACCCAAAAAGTAGCAGATCTTGAAAAGAGTGCATCAGAGATGAATCAGAAATTGAAATCCAGCGAGGAAGAAAATACTGAACTGGAATCAAAGAGAGCTTCACTGGAAGAAGAGAAGCAAAAGCTCCAGGAGGAAATAGAATATCTTAATAATCGAAGTTTTTTCCAGAGACTTTTTAACAAGCAGAAGTAGAGTGTAGGTAATGCAGATATAAATATATAGATATGTATTATTACACTACTATACAGGACAAGCTTTTTTTACAAGGAATTGAGTGTTTATGCGGATTTTCGTTAAGAAAAGACTACAAAAAGGTATAGAAAAAGCTACAAAAAGGTATAAAAAAAGCTACAAAATGGTATGAATTGGATGGAATAATTTTTTAAAAATTGGGTATAATTTATAACCGCTTTTTTTGAGAAAAGACTACAAAATGGTATGAATTTGTCCGGTTCTTGGGTTATGTTTGATTTTTGCAGGTTAAATAAGCTGATTTTACATACCAGGTTTTTGAAAATATATTACCAGATATTAATGAAAAGGCTCAGATTTGTATAAGAACACTGTTTCAATTATCTGTACAAAACCCGCATAAATACTGGGCTTGCAAAGGTAAAGTGATTTGCTTTGAAGTCTTGAAAAGTGAAGAAAAGACTCAAATTTGTATAGGTGCATAGTAAAGATATGGAGTGATCCAGATGGTGTTGCAACTGTATTAATCTTCATAGAAAAGACTACAAAATGGTATATCTGCAACTGTCAGCTTAAATTGAGTGAAAAACCGCATGATTTCTGGCATTATTGATATTTAAATTAAAATTCAGGTGTGTCATAAACCGAAGAAAAGACTACAAAAATGTAAAAAAATGTCTTGTTCAGTTATTAGTAAAGATGCAGCAGTGTAAGATTGAACTTTTTCTGATTCTTCAACAGAGAAAATATGAGCAGTAAAGAAGAGAAAAAGCTCAGATTTGTATAAATACTGCAGCTTAATAGAATATAGCTGAAACAGCATAAATACTGGGAATTCAGCTATATGAGTACTAAATCAGAGATGCTAAAACATTAAGAAAAGACTCAAAAATGTATATGCTGAAACTGGTGTTGTCAGGAATTATTATATTTGTTTTTGGGTTTAAAATTCAGAGAGAAAAGACTACAAAATGGTATAACAGATTGTGAATATGGAGCAGATTGCGGAAAACCGCATGAATACTGATGAAATTGACATTTCACCATGCTAAATTGTATGTCGAAAAAGCAGAGAAAAGACTACAAAAAAGTATAATAATGTCTGCTGCTATAAGTCATACAATGCAGGATGTATGAAAATCCAGAGTTTAAGGGAAAAACTGCATATTCTTCATGCGCTAAAATTCGGGAAAAGACTACAAAATGGTATAAAATGCCGAAATAGCTGAGATTAAACGCTACACCGCATAAACACTGGGATTTCTGTTATTTTGATGGAATTTTAGGCCTGTCAAAATAACAAGAAAAGACTACAAAAATGTATAAGTATGTCCGCTAAGTGATATGTGGAGAATCGGAATTGAAAAATCAAATGCTGCTGGGATATTAAACAGAGAAAATAGGTACCAGAAAGCTGAGAAAAGACTCAGATTTGTATAAGCATTTGAAGTAACTTATTTTCAATGATACCGCATAAATACTTGATTTGCAGAGGTAAAGTGATTTATTGTGAAGTCTTAAAAAGTGAAGAAAAGACTCAAATTTGTATAAGGATGCAGTGATGGAATAAAGGAATCTGAAAAATGATGTCAATGTATAATTCCACAGAGAAAAGACTACAAAATGGTATGGCTTAATGTGAAATGGTAAATCTGCCGTAAGACCGCACAAATACTGGAAGTTTCAGCTATTAAGGCATGGACGATGGTGTGTCAAAAAATAAAGAAAAGACTACAAAAATGTATAAGAATGTCTGGTTTACAAGATACGGTCATGACGGAATGGAAAAGCGCGTCTTGAAGGAATCTTTGACATATAAAATTAGTGCCTAAAAGTTGAGAAAAGACTCAGATTTGTATAACCAGAACTGATGATATTATGAAATAAAATATAATTGCAAAGACATGAAATTAACAGAGAAAAGACTACAAAATGGTATAGCTTATTGCCGAGGGGTAAATTCAATGGAAAGTCAGCGTAAATACTGAATGTGATTGCATTTTGGCAGCTTGATTTGTATGTCGGAAAAAGAGAGAAAAGACTACAAAAATGTATAAGAATGTCCCCTGTGGTAAATCAGAGATGTAAAGAAGATGGAAATCCAGAATATAAGGGATATTCTTTAGGTCAAGCAGGTACTAAAATTGTAGAAAAGACTACAAAATGGTATATTATGGCGTAAAAAATAAAAAATTGCGAAGTGCTGCATAAATACTGGGATTCAAGGTAATCAGGCAGGAAAAAGCATATGATTTAAAATTGAGAAAAGACTACAATATGGTATTTCATGTTGACGAATATAGAAAAAAGATACATAATAGTGCAAAGATATATTGTTACTATTCTGGGGGATATTATGGCAAATAAGGTTTTTAGGAAATCAAGGACGGCTATATCTACGATATCAAATACGGGATTACTCGCTTCTCATATATGTGATCTTGGAATATCATACTCTGAGCTATTAGAGAATGGCCTGTATAAGTCTTCGATAACGAAAGAAGATGTTATATTCATGGCCGGGGGTGAGATGTCTAATTACAATAGAGACCTTGCCAAAGTGACTAAGGAACTCATGAATTTAAAATATTATATCAAGGACGAGAGTAAGGATAATATTGAAGAGGGGTATGAGTATTTTAAGGTTATCAATATCGTTAAGGAAATTGAGAGAAATACTGAGAACGGTGGTATAGATATTACATATAATCCGGAAGTATCGTATTTCAGGATGAACAATGGCGGAGTTGTGACATTACTTAAGAGCATAGAGAGGGACTTTTCCCACATAAGTTCAAAAAAATTATATGAAATGATTTACTCTGAGATTATGCTAAGAACCTTACCTAAAGGAGCAGAAATTGAGATTACATACAGTCTGGCAGAGTTAAAGTTAAAACTAAGTGTGCTGGATGTCTCTGAATTTTCGAGCAGCATTATAGACAGGATAGGTAATGCCAGGACGGGTGATGATGCAACTTGGGAGAGTATATACACTGATATGGGGGATAAAGCACCATACCAGCGTTGGAAAAATTTTGAAACAAGAGTGTTGGCTGTTGCTGTTGAGGAAATTAACAGCTGTTCTGATATCAGGATAAGGTATGAAAACCTGGCATACGGCAAGGGAAAAGCAATCACAAAGATAAGATTTAATATATCTTATCTTTCTGAGGTAAGACCTAGACCATTAAGTGTTGAAGGACAGGCTGAAAAGATTGAAGCGAAGATAAAGAGTATAAAGCAGAAAAATATCAGGATGGAGCAGGTTCTATCTGTCAGGAAAGAATTTTCCGACATATATGCTTATGTCGCAGAAAAGGGATATGATGCATTTAGAACGGAGCTCATTGACGATTTGCTTATAACTTACAGGGATGAGCCTGACAGAGTATTGCGTAATATCATATACTGCGCAGAGATAGATACACCTATAGCAAATATAGATTCATATTTGAAAAAATGTGTAAAAGAGGACTACGGAAAGAAAATTGAAAAGGGTTCTATTAATGGCTCTACAGCTAAATATCTGGATTACCAGCAGGCAAGAAAGGAATGGATCGAGGAAGAAGTTAGAAGAAATAACGGAGATTTCAGTGAGAAAGACATGGATATGCTTACAAGGGCATGGAGAAAGATGGCAGATAACGATACCTATGTACCAGCGTTCTTTGAGTATATAAGAAATCATTACGGCATGTCGAGAGAAGAACTGGAGAAAAATTATAGACCGTATGAGTTGGCACATCTTTGTATATCTTATCAGTTCAGGGGCGTAAGAAACTTTGCGGGTGTAAAGTTTTTCAGACCAACAGATGTTTTTGATAACTAGAAGTTAATATTTACCGCACATTTGCGTATAAGACGCAGGTGTGCGGTATTTTTAATTTATTCGATGGAATGGCTTGACAATTTAAAGTAAGCGTCTCTTTGATGTAATATAGCTAACTTGATTTAGGAGACGAAGTATGGCAAGTGATATGGATTTGGAGCAGCAGGAGCGAGAAGAAGAATTAAAGCGACTCGAGGAAGATGTCAAAAATTCTGATGTCGCGCTTGATAAGCTCAACAGCGAATATGAAGAGCAGATGGATGAGATGGCAGAAGAGCCGGAACAGGAACATGGGAAAGTATGGCTTTTCTTTGGCAAACTGCATAAAGCATTAGAGAAGAATCTTGGAAGAAATATAATCATCGGCGTGTATGCAATAACGGTGATAAGAATCATAGCTGATTTAGTTATGTTTATGAGGGGCGTATTCTATGTGGATTATGCAATGGTTCCAAGAAATTTCTTTTACTATTTTTTTTCAATCGTAATACCTTATGCAGTCTGGATATGGAGTACAAAACAGAGTTTTACATTCTTTGCATTCACGAACAGAAAGATGCGGGGATTGTGGATTGCATCTATTTCCCTTTGCACAGTGATATTAAACGTTATGTTCCTGTGTACATGCATGGTTGCTGTTCCATTAATCATGCTTATACCCGTATCTCCCGATGTAACAGGGTCCATGATTGTAAATCTTGCCAGGTTGGTAACATTTATGCTGCCTGTATTTGTATTTGCTTCATGTATCAAGGGGTTCATTGATATTTATCAGTTTACCGGTACTAAGGAGCTTATCTATAAATTCAAAGTTGACAGAAATCTTGACTTAAGAAGGAATAAGGCTTCCTGCTATGATTATGCTATCGCAAGGGATAGAAAGACAGGAAGGATATACAGGGTAGCGGAAGTTATAAGAACCATGCACCTGCTGATTATCGGTGCAACTGGTTCGGGTAAAACCAGCATGAACTTTCTTCCGGGTATTGCAAATGACCTGAATACAAGGGTTAAGAATGAAAATACACAGAAAAAGAAAGTACAGCAGATGCTTGATAAGGGTGAAGTAACCCTGATTGATAATATTAAAGACTGTGATTTTGATAAGTCTCATTTCAGGGCTAAAGATGCAGCGGCTAAAAAGAAGCTTGAAAAGATATTTAAGGATAATCCACTCTGTGGCATAACTGTTGTAGCACCGAATGATTCTTTAGGTGATGATGTTTATCGTCTTGCAAAAAAGAGGGGTATGACTAAGATTAATCGTATTGATCCTAAGCTGGTGAATGGTAAGCATAAAGAGGATTTCATTGGATTTAATCCGCTGTTTATATCTCCAGATATAACAGACGCAGACAGAAATATAGAGATTGTAAACAAGGCAAGAAATTTTGCTAATGTGCTTCAGGCAATATTTGATTCGTCAGGTTCTTCGGATCCATATTTTTCGAACCTTAATAAGGTTTTAACAACAAGTTTAACCACAGTAATCCTTAAGGCATATCCAATACTGCATGTTAAAATGCCTGCTAAGTATTCTCAAAAACAGCCAACACCGCAGGAGTTTTATGATATCATGTCAGACTTCGGCCTGGTTCAGGATTATGTTGATGTCATGAATGAGTATATCAAGGATAATCCGGAAGAGAGAAACGAATATAAGAACAGAATCAAGTACCTTGAAGACAGACTGTTAGGTGACGGTGCTGAGAAAATGAAGGAGCAGTCGACTGGTCTTTTGAATATTATTGATGATGTACTGGCTAATCCATTGATAAGAAATATCCTTTGCTGTGAAAATTCAATCGATATTGACAAAGCTCTGGCAGAGAATCACGTAACTATTGTCAACTATGATATTTCATTAGGCTCAGACAGCAGGGCGTTTGGATTATTCTTCTTGATGAATTTTCAGACAGCCGTTTTTAGAAGACCTAAGAACAACAGACCACTTAATTTCCTGTACATCGATGAGCTGGCATGTTTACTGCATCCTTCATTCAGCAGAATATGGCAGTTATATCGACAGTATCATGTCTGCGCTGCATGTATCATACAGAACTTTAGTCAGTTTGATGAACAGCCAAGTACTAAGTTCCTGTTGAATGTTGCACTTAATAACAGCCGTACTCATATCGTGTTCGGTAATTGCGGTCCGGACGAAATGAAATATTATCAGGATTTGATGGGCGAAGATTATATTGTAAATATGCAGAATACCATATCTGAATCAGCATTGTCACTTGAGGATACGTCACTTTCATATTCTACAAGAACAAGTATAACAAAAGACAATGTAATTTCTGGTCGTACAGTCAGAAATCAGGACTTCAAGGAAGCATATTTATATACTTCACAGAAGAACAATGCTACAGATATGTTCCCGGTTTTACTTGATTTCCTTGATGAAGAGGAAGATACAAAAAATATGGCTACAGTATATGTGGTTAAATGGGATGAGTATTATTCCTATGAAAAAGCTGCCGGCACCAGCTTTAGAGGGGAAAAGAGTGCTGCCGGCGTTGTAGTTAATCATAAGCCGGCTGTGCCTGTAACAAGTACAGTAAAGGTTAATGGTGCGGATATCGTCCTCGGAAATTTTGATGAAAAGGCATTCTACGGTGTGGGGTACAAATCTGAGGCGACTGTCAGCAACAAATATAAAAACACTGTTAAGAAAATGAGGGATGAGTTAAGGGAGAAAGCAGACAGAGAATCTGACAGCGGTATAGCATCAGGTGTTGTGGTATCTTTTCCACAGAATAATTCCAGCGAGAATGCTTCAAAGATGGAGCGTCAAATGAATGTTTCTGATCCAATGGATTCGATTCTTGGAAGAATGGGAGCAAAATTCCAGGACTCCTCCGGTGAAGAAAATGATAATGGTGAGGAAGTGGAAGATGTAAGGAAAGATACAGATACGGGAGCTGCACGAGAAGAGAAAAATGATGATGAAAATATCTCTGTGGAAATGTGCAACAGCATTGATGATATTTTAAGTAACATTGCGAAAGGTAGAAAATAATAAGCATGCTGCAATGCTTGCGTGTTCTTAATTTATCAAATATCAAGGTTAAAATGTAGGCATGTTTTAGAAAGGAGTAAGTAAATATGAATAAATTAATAGATAGTAATAAAGTCTGGAGACTTATAGATAAGACAATAGCAAAAATACAAAATAATAATTATGTTGCTGAACAAAAATGGTTTGATGATTTAAGAACGGATTTTACTGCTTTACCTAATGAGTCTTTTAAAATAAAATCACAAAAAAAATATAATGATATTTGTATAGATGAAAATATGATTGCTTCATATGAGTATGAACATAATGATGGAGACCAAATTTGGAGCGATACTACAGAATTTTATAAAGATAAAGATACAAATACCTTTGTAAAAAAATATCAAGAAGGATATACAGGAGAGATTTCTTATTGTAGTGTTCTTTTAGATGATATAATTAAAGATATAAATAGAATTAAAGAAGAAGTAAAAATAAAAGAGTCTTTTAAAGTTAGAATTGCATATATAAGAGGTGGATATAGTCTTTATAAAGATATATCTAAAGAATATTATAATGACTCTTTAAATGATTTTGATATAGAGCTGGATTAATAAAAAGGGGATTTATTTATGAAAAGGTTTTTAAAAAAAATATTGTTAGTTATGTGCTTTGCACTGGTACTGACAGGGTGTAAGAAAAAAGAAAAGCAGGAAATTACACCGGATGTTCTTGAATATCAGGATTTAAGGGGAACGCAATCCGATGCGGAGAATCCGGACAGTGACCAGGATGGAATTACTGATGAAGACGAGAAAAGGATTGGAACAGATCCGAATAAGGCTGATTCAGACGGAGATGGTATACCTGATGGACTAGAGGTACAGTTGGGACTTGATCCGCTGAAATCAAAAAGCGACGGAAAAACAAAGGATAATAAGCGTAAGTTTGACCAGGACTATACATGTGATGATGCCAAACTTACTGTAAGTGGTGATTACAGGGTTTCAGATATTGCTTTTCAGGAGAGCGACGGAGTATTTAATGTTCCAAATGCAGTTTCTCCTGTATATGAAATATACATGCAGGACCAGAAATTTGATTCTGCAGTCATAACTTTTGACTACACACCTAAGAACAATGAAAAGGTTGGAGTATTTCAGTATCTTGATGATGGAAGCTACACACTTGTTTCGGAAGGAACGCAGGCAGAACTCCAGCATTTTTCAAGATACTTTTTGGGAAAGATAATTGTAGATAAGAGTGATTACAAGCCAAGCCTTGATATTGCACTTGTTATAGATAATTCAGGCTCAATGTATCCGCAGGAGCAGTGTGAAGGAAGCAATGAGAATGATGTGGATTTCAAGAGAATAGATATGGCAAAAGCTCTTATTGAGCAGGCTGCGCCTACAACAAGGTTCAGTTTCTATACATTTACACATGATGTAAACAAAGCTACAGGTCTTACCACTGATAAGAATGTTTTAAATAGTGCAGCAGATGCCATCAAAGAAACATTGCCTGAGTTTAACGGAACAGCGGCTAATAATGCCGTATACAAGGCATTGGCAGACTTCGATGATAAAACTACAAAGCACTATGTTGTATTACTATCTGATGGATATGATACACAGGGACTTTTTGACTGGAACTGGAATACGGATGATGTTGTAAGTGCAGCAGCACAGAGAAATGTTGTAATAATATGCATAGGACTTGGTAATGAAATAGATGTTGAACACCTTACTGAGCTTGCAACAAGGACTGGAGGATTTTACAGGTATGCCCGTTCTGCAGAAGATTTAACCAATCTTTATGAGCAGATAGATACTGTTCTTAATAACAATTATTCAGATACAAACGGTGATGGAAAAGTAGACAGTATTCTTCTTGCTGATTCAGGATTTAGTATAGCTACGGATACACTGCCATTTATCAATATACGAATAAGGGATACCGAAGGTGTACATCGAGACGGACAGTGCTATGGAATGGCATCTCTTACGCAGTTATATTATTTAGGAAAGCTGCCTTACAGCTATGGGGATGTCCCTAAACATAATTATGGAATGCCGTGGGCCGGAAGTCTGTCATCAAAGGCATATGATTTTACATACTCAAAGTTCTTTAAAAAGAATGGCGATTATACTCAGAATTCGGAGTCATTAAGTAATTATAGTGATTATAAAGAACTATATGAGGTTATGTCTAAGCCTGCGACAGAAAAATGGGAGGTTGTTGACAAGACTGCGGTATTTAAACCAGAAGTAAAAGCTGTATTGGAAAAGTGTGGTCTGATTGAGATTTTTATGCTTGATGAAAGTGGAACGCTTGGCGGTAAAAAATATAATAAAGTTGAGTTTTACAGGTATAACATTGCAGATGGCGCTCCGGACAATGCGGAGGATAAATCTGTATATGAAACAATAATGGCTATTAATAATCTATATAGCAGCCAGAGTGCAAAAGGAAATGCAAAATTTTTCTTTAGCTCATCAGCTTCCGTTGATAATTCTAAGGTAATGGCGCAGCTGATTGAAAACCTTTCTGCAGGTATACCGCTTCTTGTGTGGGGAGAATCACATGCGATAAATGCTGTTTCTCTTTACAGGGATTTGAATAATCCTAATGAATACAAGTTATATTGTTATGACAACAATGACCGTAAAGAATTAAAGTTGCTTACAATTAAGCGTATCAAGACATCATTCTGGAAGGACGGAGCAACGGCGTGGGGACATGATTATGTATATAGAATATATGATACAGATGGTGTTTTCACGGACAAAGGCAAAGAGGTTAATCTTAACTTTGATTTCGCAAGAGGATTAAAAAACTAGGAATCATAAAATATGGTTCAGATGTGAGAGCCTGATTAACTTACCAGGAGGAACTTTAAAAATGAAATTTGGAAAAGCAGGAAAAAATAAGCACGCTGAAAAAATAAATTTATTGAAAGGAAAACCAGCTTTAGAGAATACAGAAAAGCAGGATATCAGAACAGAAGATATCAAAGACGATGGAATATATGAGCTGGAATTATCTCCCAGCATAATGCCGGAAAATAAGCCGGTGGAATCACCTTTTATTTTCAGGAAGGGATTGAAGATTAAGAGTAAGGACAGTAATGAGATTACCATGAAAAAATACATGAAGATGGATGAAAAGGGCAATCTTACTATTACTGACAGGTTAATTCTTAAAGAGCTTGTCAGGCTCAATATTGCTACAAGCAGGAATCTGAAAATTGTTCTTGGCTGTGACAGCATAAAGTCAGAACTTAAATTCCTGATTAACAATGGATTAGTGAAAAAGTTTTATTTTTCTTACCCTTCTGGAGAGGAAGAAGTTAAGACAGTGGATTTTTACGCCCCGGCAGAAACGGTAAGAAAGGTAAGGAATATAGGAGTTTCTCCATTCAGTAAATTAAAGCTGTTTGATGTGCAGATTGATACACCGCTTGACAGCTTAAGACGCCTGGAACTCAACATGTTTGATACAAGTTTCGTGAATGAACATGGCCAGAAGATTGATAATCGTTATGTTGATTACTATTTCCTGAACAGGTACAAGGAATTCAGCATGACTGTTCCGTATATGTACCGAATGAAGAAGACGGAGCTGGGCCAGAAGTTTGTTATTATCCCCCTGTGTTCAAGGAGAAATCCTAAATGGAGAGCAGAACAGTTTAACAACATGATAAATATTGTTGAGATTTGCGAGATAGAATTTAAGGGATATACACCACTGTTTATCGTAAATGTAGAGGACAATTCTATGGCATGTGAATCAGAGGCAGGAAAAAGCGGGTATCAACAGCTTAAGTCTGTGCCAATATTCTATGTAAGCGACTGGGTTGTAAATAACAGTCCAATCCTTGACAATCTGATTATTGTTAAGGATTATGTAAAGGATAAATATGAGCTTGTGAGCTTGAGCATTTAATGATGCGGCTTTGCAGGCAGCAGAAGAAAATATGTCAGATTTTGGAAAGAGTTAATATCGTTGCAGATATTAACTCTTTTTTTACATTTTTAGAAAATTTAATTTTTTAAGAAATGATGTTGACAACGCTTCGCAAGCGTCCGTCAAATTAGCTGGGGTTGGAACTTTCAACTATTAATTAAAAGGGACAAGGTTAGTGTCAACTACTCACCACCTAAAGGTAGTGGGCTTGTAACTGCCTAGTCGTAGTATCGGCTTTTGCCTCCGACCTTTAAACCCCAATAAGTATTGCTACTTAAAGTGGCGTTACATCATAGGGTGGTTGACAGCACCCTTTACAGCAAAGTTTACTCGGCTGTAACTGTACTAGGTACTTGACTATTTTCAATATAGTTTATTCCCATACGGTACAGATTCATAGCTCCAATGCGGTCATCATTAGATTTATAGCCACAGTTTTTACAATTAAACAAATGTATCTTTTTCTTACGATTAGCCTTTTCAACGTGTCCACAGATAGGACAACACTGGCTTGTGTAAGCAGGATTAACCTTAATCACAGTAGACTGATTCTGCTTAGCTTTGTACATAAGTTTATGTTCAAGGTCATAGAACGACCATGATACAGATACATAGCGGTCTTTTGTTTTAACTCGCTCTGTGGCACTTCTGATACCTGACAAATCTTCAAGCACGAACAATGTATGCTTTGGATTGTTTTTCACGAGTGCCTTTGATACTTGGTGGTTTACATCTTGCATCCAACGGTTTTCTCGTGAGCCGATAGCTTTTATTCTTCGTCTTGCAGATGGAGTCTGACGCATTTGAAGTTTTTTACGAAGTTTTGAATAGTTGGCACGTTTCTGCTTAATGGTCTTGCCACTGACAAAACCTGACCTATGCTTACTGTCATAGGTAGCAACGACAAAGTTAATACCTCTGTCAATACCTACAACATTACAGATGTCAGAAATATCACTTTCCACGACATCATAGGTCACAGGTATATGTAAGAAATACTTGCCGTGTTTATTTACAAGCTTAGCAGTACCAAACTTATAGATTGTATGGTCAAAATATTTAGACATACCTTCAGCAAAATATGGTAACTTTACACGACCTTTTAAGGTATTTATTGAAAAGCAGTTCTGTGTTAGGGAATAATCCCTGTTCCAAACAAGGTCATACTGAGGTTTCTTAAAAGATGGCTTAATCCACTTGGATTCATTCTCAAGGATAGTCTTGTATCTGGCTATAACAGTCTTAAAAACAGACTGAGCCATTTGGGATTTAAGCCCAAATTTTTCTCGAAGTATAGAATACAAAACTTTATTGAGAGAGAACTGTTTTAGGTCATGAGTGCGGAATACATAATCAGATACATAATTACAGGCGTTAGAATATACGGACATGGATTCGTCAAGCAAAGCTTTGTCGTTGACTGTAGCAGATATTTGTATTTTCGCTGTAATGGTTATCTGTTCCATAAAGATGCTCCTTTTGCTGATGTTTCACTAAATATATTATGAACTATTATTTAGTGAAAATCAATACATGGAGGTGAATTATGGATAACAGATATAACCGTCATAACAGAAGAAAATACAGTCTTAAAGTACACATTGTATTGGTTATAAAGTATCGTAAACAACTTCTCAAGGACAATGTTGCTGACGATGTAAAGCAAAAGATTTACGATATATGCAATTCTAACAGCTGGAATATTATTGCCATGGAAACTGACAACGACCATATACATTTTCTTATCAGCTACGATGCTACAGAGTTTGCGACATTGTAAAACAGATTAAGTAACAAACCACACATTACTTATGGCAAAAATACTTTAATTTCTTGTCCAAACAGTATTGGAAGAAGAAAATTTTTTGATCTGATGGTTATTTTGCTTGTAGTATAGGCAAAGTATCGTCCGCCACCATACAAAAGTACATTGAAAGCCAAGGTTAATGGCTAAAAATTTACATGGCTCCTCCCACCTCCCAAGGGAAGTGGGTTTCCACCTACAACCAAACGAAAGGATTTTGTTTATGAAAAGTGTAAGAGATCCGCCGGAAATAATTAATGTACTTTCCAACACTAGATTCTAAGAAAGGGGAAAGATATATTTAATGTTAGTGGCGTTAAATATATCAGATTAATATGAAAAAACGAATAACAGCAGCTTTGCTTACTGCAATTCTTGTAATCAGTTGTTTCCCATCTGCAGGAATGAGTACGGTAACCAAGGCTGATGAACCGAAAACAGAAAACAGCATCCTGACAAAGATATCCGAAGATGCTGAGTTAAATTACAACCCTCAAACCGGAAAATATGAGGGAATGGCAAGATTACAGGTTACGGGAATACAGGATGAACAGTGTATAGTTCTTAATGTCAATGACATAAAAGATACAAATGGCTGTACCCTTGACATTACCTTTATTGACAATGAGGATAAAGAAGAAATGACATATAAAAATGGTGATGTGATCACTATTAAATATGCTGCAAGTGATTATGAGTATAATGTTGCTTACAATATCCATTTAGAAGTAAAAGGAACAGTAAAAAAGGATTACAGGGCAGGTGAGATACCGGAGCTGTCTTCATCAGAGTGGAAATATGAAATATCCGGGGATACGGTAATCCTTAGTAAGTACATAGGAAACAATGCAGATATCGTGATTTATCCACAGTATTCTATTACGGGAGCTGTTTATAATACCCGAATGAAAATCACGCAATACAGCACAGCGTATTCAGGAGATATGGATGATTACGATTCAAACAATGATTACTCAGAAATAAATGGTGCAGACGGACCGTTTGTGAATAACACGAGAATCAAATCAGTAAAATTTCTTGATGGTGTAAAAATAGGTGATGAAACATCAAAAGATACTGTAGTGTGTGCTGATACCTTAAATGACTACAGCAATATATATGGCAGCATACAATCTATAGCGGATTCCACAGTGTATAAAGCACTTGATGAGCAGGGGTCTCTTGATATGTATGGTAATAGTACTGTGGAGATAATAGAAGGTCAGAACATGAAGGGAATGTTTGCAGGCTGTACATCGTTAGAAACGGTAGAAAATATTCCGGACGATGTAGTTAAGATGGAGAACACATTTAGGGATTGCAAAAACCTTGTAAACATTACAAACCTCCCAGCGAAGCTTAAGGATATGGGAAAGACATTTCAGGGCTGTAAATCTTTAGTTGATGTCCCACAGATTCCGGGTGGAGTAGTTAATATGAATTCTGCTTTTAGAAATGATATTAACCTCAATCCGTCACACAGGCTGGTGATTCCTAAGACATGTAAAAACCTTATGGAAACATTTGAAAAATGCAATTCTATGGAATTATGTCCGGTTATTTTCCCAGAGACAGAAATTCATAACCTTTATTACAGCTTTTATAACTGCTATGCAATGACAGAACTTCCTGCCATACCTGATACGGTTATTGCAGGTGTGAGAATGTTTATGGGTTGTCGCTCAGCGGAAAAAGTTTATGAAGATAATCCGATTAACATACGAAATATTAATGACCTTAAAGGGGCAGGCATAAATAATTATTCCATTTCTGAAGGCTTGATTGACGCTTTCAGAGGATTAAAGAAAATCAATGCTGAAATATATCTTACTCAAATGGACAGCATAGATAATCAGCCGGGCTTTCCTTATGACAGCTGGGGAAGCTACGGTAAAAATATATCGTATAAATTAACAGTAACCAGCAGCGCAAATGAAGTACGACAGTTTTATGTGAATAATTCCGGGATTACCAGTAAGATCGTAAGCGGTAAAACGGTACTTAATGACATGATTCTGACAGATGAAAATGCTCATCATCAGCTTATAGATAAAATGTCAATGCTCAAACAGATGCCTACAGTTTTTTTAACCAATAATACAGACTTCAATTCACTGAATCTTGTAAAAGAGATAACAGAAGATATAAAGGAAGTGTATAAGAACGCTGGTTATGCGGTAACTGTTAAATGTGAGAATTGTGGCGCAAAAGCAGACGGATATAAAATAAGGACAACTGAATCAAAGCCTGTATTCTGGGAGACAGCGATACCGGAGGATAATGGCGGAGCAGGAAATTCAGAACTGAAAGTATATCTGCCAGATAACAGCCTGTATGATGATATAAGCAGGCTTGCCAGCGCAGCAGGCACGACAGGCTCATATACAAGCAATATTCTGACAGATAAGTATACTGAATATCCAGCAGTAGAAGTTTCATATTCACCTGAGCATACAGGTGATGATGAGCTGACAGCACTTGTAAATCTGTCCGTAAACTATTTTCCGGCAAAATATACAGTCACATTTTATGATTATGATAAAAGTACTGTTCTTTATACGGAAGAAGTTATAAAGGGCGAAAATATTACAATGCCTGATTCTCCAACGAGAAATAATACAGTTACAGACACATCAGTTACTTCATACGTTTTTTTTGAATGGAGAGACTGCATAACAGACAGCCCGGCAGAGTTTGATTCGATTGATAAGGATATGGATGTATATGCCGTATATACAGAAATCGTAACATATACAACAAAACTTAAACTTGAATATTACACTGTGGCTGATCTTGAAAAAGGAGAATATGATGCTAATCCGTATGAAACTCTAGTGACAGATTATAACGATGTAATAAAAACGAGCAGTCATATACCTGGAAATATAGATATTTTTACAACTACAGAAGATGGTTTTGTTAATACACAGGTGTGGAGCTTTGACAAATGGGAATCTGACTTAGAATACCAGCTTACAGGTATATTTACAGGTACAGAAAATGTAACTGTTAAGCTGTTTGCAAAGTATAAGCTCGCAAGTGAATCTTACATAAGTACAGAGGAGCTTGACAGAATTTATATAGCAAATCATCCGGATAAGACATCATATATTGTAAATGAATGCTTCGATAAGACAGGTCTTGTTGTAGATGCAGTATATAAACAGACATGGAATGACGGACATGTGACATACAGGACAGAATATAACACAACATATGATGTTGATACTTCAACAGAGCTTACGCTTATGGACACAAAAGTAATCGTAAGTAAGACAGACAGAGGAATAACTAAAACGACAGATGTGGCAATAACAGTAGCTGATGAGATAGTGAACACAGAGTTAGACAGTATCAGTATTGCTAATCATGCAGATAAACTTAGTTACATTAAGGGTGAGAGCTTTGATAAGACAGGACTCGTCGTAGATGCTGTATACAAGAATACATATCGTTCAGGAAATATAACATATACAGTTAAGCCGAATGTAGCATACAGTGTTGATACTGCAAAGAGTCTTATTCCTGATAATGTAAGTATGGATATAATTTTTACGGACAACGGCATTACAAAGCATACGGAAGAGAATATTACCGTAAAGGATATATTCTGCGTAAACTATTATTCATATGACCGTAAAAAATTAATAAAGACGGATATGGTGGTAGAAGGAGAGGATTCTGCAGCTCCTGTTGCACCGGAGAGAGCAGACTTTGTAACAGATACAGCAAGAACAGCATATACATTTTTGGAGTGGAGGGATACTGTTACCGATACAAAGGCATTACTTAGTGGAGTAACCTCAGATATGAATGTATATGCTGCATATACTGAGAGCGTAACGCATACAACAAAGCTTACACTGGAATACTATACTGTGTCTGATCTTGAAAAAGGTGAGTACGATACCGTTCCATATGAGACTATCGTTACAGATTACAATGCAGAAATAAAGACAAGCAGTTATATACCTGAAGATAAGGTTATTCATATAGCTACTGCAGATGGTGAGAGAATCCAGACATGGATCTTTGATAAATGGCTGCTGGATACAGAATATCAGCTTACAGGCAGATTCACCGGAACAGATAATGTAATGGTTAAGCTGTATGCTAAGTATAAACTTGTAAATGAATCTTATATAAGTACAGAACCGGAGGAGGTTACAGAACCAGAGAAGCCGGAAGAAACAGTTAAGACAGGTGATAATATGCCTGTTCAGATATATGTATTGCTTATGTTTGTATCCGGAGCTTTAGCATTAACTGTCAGCAGTGTCAGTAAATCGAAAAGACAGAACAGACAAGATTTTTAACATGATTAATAAGCAATAATGAGAGTAGGAAATCTTTGCCGGACTGAATCCGGCGGGGATTTCCCTTTTACATATTTAGAAAAATTAAATTTTTAAAAAATCATATTGACAAAGTTTTCTGAGCGTCCGTCAAATTATCAAGGGTTGGAATATTCAACCGTTAAAATTAAGAGAGAAAGGAGAGAAAAATGAGACGGGAGAAACATGTAAAAAGTTTCTTGAAGAGGTTAGCCGCAGGAGCAGCAGCAACACTTATGGCAGTGACAACCATAATCGTCAATGTGGAACCGATGAAGGCGAGAGCTAATGATGGTTATTATACAGTAATTGACCAGTATAATGAGTTCTACGGTTCTGTATTTGGTGATCTTGATCCTGATATGCCGGGATGGTGGTCTACACATTTCACGGTAGAAGATTCTGATGGTAAAACATATTCAGCAATGTGTGCACAGCCTCATGTAAAGACAGCTGAAAATGGTCAGGTTGTTATTGATGGGGATACATACTCGAGCGATGAAGCTGACGATGATCGTGCCACATACGCCAGAATACTGTACTGGTCTATAGGACATGGTGGTGAAACCGGTGGTCCGATGTATGGTTACAGCTATGAATTACGATGGATTATAGCACATCACACATTTGCACTCGCAAAAGGTGATGAAAACTGGAATACGTCACAGAGTGGTAACACATTCTTAAGAAGTGACAGTATAGGATATGATCTTGTTATGGAATTATTGAATTATGCAGCAAACATCACTACCGGAGATTGGCATTGTTCCGTTAAGTATCTTGTTAATGGTGAAGGTTATCAGGATTTGTTACTTTATTCTGAAAAGTACGTTCCACCACCATACGATGGTAGCATTAAGATTAAGAAATCTTCCGATAACGAAACCATAACAAATGGAAACAGCTGCTATAGTCTTGCAGGTGCAGAGTTTTCTGTTTATAACGATGAGGATTGTACAGATTATCTTACAACTCTTGTAACAGACGAGAATGGTGATACAGATACATATACTGTACATGATATTCCGAAAGATGAGACAAAAACACTGTACTATAAGGAAACTAAAGCTCCAAAAGGCTTCCTCTTGGATGATGCAGTCCATTCCGTTACTATTGAAGGTGAAGGCACATGGACTGGTTATGTTGAAGACGTACCTGAGACTGACCCTGTAACTATCCTTCTTAAGAAGGTTAATAAGGAAACAGGAGGAGTATCTAACGGAGAAGGTACTCTTGAGGGTGCTAAGTATGTGGTTAAGTATTATGATACGGATATGACCACAGATCCTGCTGCAGATGGTAAGAGTGCTAAGTATACTTGGCAATTTAAAACAAACAATAGGGGAAGATTGGATTTAACAGATCCAGAGTGTTATGTCGGAGGTGATGCTCTGATAATGAAGGAAGATGAAGTGTGTTTTCCATTAGGAACATTAACTATACAGGAATATGAAGCACCAACTGGATATCTTGTTGATGATACTATTTTTGTTAGTAACTTATTTAGTAGAAAAACATATGTTAATGGTGTGGAACAGACAACCGCAACTTCATATCAGGAAGCATCAGATACAATCATTCATTTGGAGCAGGAAGTCAAAGGAAAGGTTTCGATTAAAAAGACTAAGACAGTAACTAAGGATGATAATTCTAAGGTTATTCTTACTACCCAGAAAGACGACCATTCAAAGACAGTGGCAGAAGGAGGAGCAGTATTCCAGCTTTACCTTAAATCTGCCGGAAGTTATGACAATGCTGCAGACAGCGTAAGGGATATCCTTACAACAGATTCAAATGGTTTAGCAACCTCTAAGGATATGCCATACGGAAATTATGTGCTTCACCAGATTGGCGGAGAAGAGAATTGTACTTTCATGAATGATATGGAAGTTTCCATTACAGAAAATGGAAGAACTTATGAACTTACAGGAAATGATGCTCAGAAGTATTCTAAGATTCGTCTGTATAAGAAGGGAGAGGTACTTACAGGATTTAATCAGGAAACCGGATTTACATATGAAGAAGGATATGTTGGAGGCTGTACATATGTTGTATATTCGGATCCGTCATTTAGTGACGAATCACTTGTTGAACAGATTACAACAGTTGATGGAACATATGCAGAATCCAGATATGAATATGAGCCGGGAACTTACTACATCAAGGAAGTAAGTACTAATGGTAAATATCTTCTTGATCCGGAAGTACATGAGATTACAGTAACCGCTGATACCTATGCAGAAGTTGGATTTACTAATGTAACAATGGAGGACAGCAGACAGAAAGTAAATGTATCTGTTAATAAGACAGATATAGATACGGGAGCTGTTCTTGCCAACACAGTATTCGGAGTATACGCTACAACGGATATTAAGGACAGAAGCGGAAAGGTTGTTGCTTCTAAGGGAACTGTTTTGGAAAAGATAGTAACAGGAGAAGATGGAACAGCAGCCACAACATATGATTATCCGACAGGTTATGTATATGAGGTTAAGGAACTTACATCACCGATTGGATATGGCAATAAACACGATACTAAGAAAGTTGATGCAAGTGAGATTAAGGGTAATTCCGAATCTCAGGATTATACTCTTAAATACACAGACAAGCATACCTCTATCGCAGGAACAAAGGCGGCAGAATACAAGACCGGTGATAACCAGGGTGCGTATGATGAGAACTTTGTTTACAGGATTATAGACAGCGTAGACTGCCGTGATCTTGTTGTCGGCGAGGAGTACACTATTAAGGGTATGCTCAAAGACAAGGCAACAGGTCTTCCATTCGTTGACATGGATGGAAATACTGTAACAGGTGAAACAACATTTACCGCAGAGACAGAAGACCAGATTGTAAATGTTGAATTCAACTTCAAGGCAAACCTTGAGGGACTGTCAGTTGTTGTTGCTGAGAGGCTTTACCAACAGGGTGTTGAGATTTTTGTTCATGATGATCTGGAGGACAAAGACCAGACGATAGATTACCTTAAGTTAAGAACTAAGGCGCATGACAAGGATACTCTTACCAATGTAGGTACTGTTTCAGATAAAGCATCTATAGTTGATGAAGTAACATTTAACAACTTACGCGTTGGTAATACCTATGAGGTAAGTGGTTATCTGATGAATAAGGATACTGGTGTAGAACTGCTTGACAAAGACGGCAATAAAATAACAGCAACAAAGACATTTACAGCCGAAGCACCAAATCAGACAGTTGAGATGGAGTTTACTCTGGATTCATCACTTTTGGAAGGTGTAACGGTAACTGTTTTTGAAGATGTATATTATAATGGTGTAAGAGTTGGCTCGCATTGCGATATAACTAGTGCAGACCAAAGTATTTTCTACCCTAAGATCAGAACAAGCGCTGCGGATGGTGATACCAACAGTCATGTAGGTGTTGTCGGAGGTAAGTCAACTATTGTTGATACAGTAACATATACTAATCTGATTGTCGGCAAGACTTATACGGTAAGCGGATACCTTATGAATCAGGATACTAACACAGCTATACTTGACAAAGATGGTAATAAGATTACATCTTCAAGGACATTTACAGCTGCAACAGCGAATGGTTCAATAGATATTACATTTGAATTTGATTCAAGTGATATGGAGGGTTCTACAGCCGTGGTATTTGAGGATTTATATCATAATGATATAAGCGTGACCACGCATAGTGATATAACTGACTCTAATCAGTCGATTTTGTATCCTAAGATAAGGACAAAGGCACATGATAAGAGCACAGGAGACCATAATGGTACTGTAGGACCTGAAACAACAATCATTGATACTGTAATATACAGTAACCTTGTTGCAGGCCGTGAGTATACATTAAAGGGATATCTTGTTGACAGGACTACACAGATGCCTGTACTTGACAGCACAGGAAATATTATAACAGCGACTAAGAACTTTGCTGCAGACGGTCCTGATGGAACTATAGATATGGAATTTACACTTGACTCAACAGGACTGGGAGATCATATTCTTGTCGTATTCGAAGATATTTTTGATACAGAGACAGGTGTTAAACTCACAACCCATAGTGATATTGGAAGTGAGGAGCAGAGCATTTACTTTATTGATATAAAGACACAGGCGCATGATAAATATACAGGAAACAATGTCGGCACAGTTACAGAGAATGCCGTAATTGTAGATACAGTAACTTATCATGGATTAATTGTGGGTAACACTTATACAGTAAGCGGATATCTCATGGTTAAGAGTACTGGTAAACCTCTGCTTGATAAGAAGGGAAATAAGATAACAGCCAAAACAACATTTGATGCTGAACAGGCAGACGGAACGGTTGATATGGTGTTTGAGTTTGATTCTTCCCTGCTTGCAGGAGAGACAATTGTATGCTTTGAGAAGGTCTACCACAACGGAATCGAGGTAGCTTGTCATGAAGATTTAAATAATGAAGAGCAAAGCACTTTTTATCCTGAAATTAAAACAACAGCTAATGATGGTATTAGTGGAACTAAGTATAACAATGGTGCAGAGGATATCGTGATTGTCGATACAGTATCATATAAAAACCTTATTGTTGGTAAGGAATATGTAATTAAAGGTGTCTTAAAGGATAAGGCAACCGGAAAATCAGTAATTAATAAGGCAACCGGAAAGGAAGTCACAAGTGAGATTAAATTCACAGCTGAACAGAAAGATGGCAGCATTGATGTGACATTTAATTTTACAAGAACTGATTTAGCAGGTCGAACAGTAGTAGTTTTTGAAAAATTATATCAGAACGAAATTGAGGTAACTGCTCATGAAGATTTGAGTGATGAAGGACAGACGATTGTTGAGCCTACTAAAATAGGCATTATTAAGATTGATGATACTTCCAAGACTAAAAAGCCTTTATCCGGAGCAACTTTACAGATTCTTGATAAGGATGGAAATGTAGTAGAGGTTGAAATCCTTACTGAAACTAAGGACGAGAATGGTAATACAGTGGCAGCAGTAAAGAAGGCAACTTCTTTTGTGTCAGGTTTAGAAGAAACAGTAATCATAGGATTAGAGCCGGGAACATACAAGATTCACGAAGTGGCAGCTCCGTGGGGTTACGAACTTACAGAAGATGTTGTATTTGTTCTTGGAGATAAAGTGGAATTACAGCATTTTGTAATGGCTGATGAAGCCAAAGTGGGACTGATGAATTTCAGCTACAATGAGAAAAAGGATTTTGAAGTTGCAGCAGATTCAGCATTAGTTACACCACAGACAGGAGACAGTTCAAACATGTTAAAGTACATGGTTATTATGCTGGTTTCTGGTATTGCACTTTTAGGCTGCTTATTCGGAAAGAATAAAAAAGCATTCATAAAGGTGTTTGGAGCAGTTTTTGTATTTCTTGCGGTAGCATTTGCAGGTAATACCAGAACTTACGCAGCAACTACATTCACAGAGGAAGAAAAATTTGAGTCTGAGAATAAGGAAGCTGAATATGGTTTTAAAAAAAATAAATCAAAAGATGGTGTGGATTACACCTTAACTGATGTTAAGTATGATGTAAAGGCTAAACAAATTGCTAACATCACAAAGACCAATACGGTTCTTGTAACAGATGCAGCTCCTGTATTTGAGGAATCCATTGTCGAGAATGGAATAACTTACAGGCTTAAATCAGTCACTACGGCTGAAGGCGATATGGGAAGCCGTTCTGTTACATACACAAAAGTATATACATACAATGGTTTAACAAAAACCGACGATATTCCGGCAGTTGTAGCAGGAAGTGTTCGTGACGAGGCAACTAATGAGGTTAGCACTGTAAATATGACTCAGACAGGTCTCGTAAAGAAGAATGAACAGAAGAGTGATGATTTTGTTTTTTCAATTAATGTGGTTAGTGGAGCTTATTTTATGTATAAGGATAACCTTGTTGAATATAATGCTGAGAATCCTAACCTTATGCAGTATAAGGACAGTATTCTTGAGGATTTAGGGTTATCTAAGGATATTTATACAGTTGAATCAATCGAATGGACAAGTGAGCCGGAAGCTGATGCAGACGGAATGTTCCACAGGGAAGCAACTGTTAAGGGTTATAAGGAAATTGCTGATTATGAAGCAACATATGTGGCTACGGTGGATTATCCAACAGCTAATGTAGTTTACACTGCAGATTATGAAGCAGATACAACAAAGAACACAACTTTTTATGAAATTAAGGGTACAGCAACATACCAGCTTACAAGTGAAATTGTTGACACGAATGCATCAGGCACTAAGAAAACTGATTTTAAGTCAGTATTTAAAAATCCTGTTGTAGTTGGCAGTTTTTCGGCAGTAGTAATTGTCATTATTGCTGTTATTGCTATTGTTCTTTGGAAAAAGAAATCAGAAAAAGAAGTAGTGGAATAATCTATTTCGCACTGGTCTTAAATTGAAAAATGTCACAATCCCCTCTCTTTCCAACGGAGAGGGGATTTGTGGTATTAATAGTGCATGTAATTATTTAGTAAAATGCCGCTTCGTAATATTTCTGTAACAATTTTTGACATGTGTATGTATTGAAAACTACAGGAAAAGGCGGTATTTTAAGGTTAAAGATAGCACCAACCACATTTTGCTATCAGAAAACTATTAATTATCTAAAAATCTTTTAGGAATAGGGTTTATCTCGAGTAAAGAGGAATCGAGGTAAGCTGGTATGATTAAAAGAAATTTATTAAAGGGTGCAGCAGTGTTTTTATCATGCTGTTTAGTATTTACATCTGCAGGCTGCGGAAAGAAGAGTAAGACAGTAACCACCGAGAGCACTACTAAGGCCGTTACAGAACAGGAAACTAAGAAGAATGCAGGCAGTGAGGAACAGGTTACTATTGCAGTCAAGGATTCAGAGGGTAACACGGTAGAAGTAGCCGGTATTGTTGAGACAAAGGACAATGGCGAGAAAGTTGTTATCATTCAGGATAGAGACGGCAACAGAAAAGAGATTAAGGCAGATAATTTTGAGGAAGGTGATAGTAATTCAATTATAACAATCACTGATGAAACTGTAGCAGAGGAAATCTCAGAAGCTGCAAAAGACGATAAGATTCCGAAGGCTGATGAAATTATTCCTACTAAGCCATCAACTGATATAGCTGATAACGGCAATAACAGCAATGGTGGCAGCAGTTCAGGCTCTGCTGATAACAATAATGGCGACAATAACAACGGCAACAGTAATAACAGTGGTAATAATGGCAGCAGTTCTTCAGACAATGGCAGTAACTCAGCCCCTGGCGAGACTGAGACAAAGCCATCAACACCAAACACACCTTCACATGAGCATAACTGGGTGCCAGTCTATGATTATATACCCCATGAAGCAGTAAAGGAAAAAGTTTGGATAGTTGATAAGGCTGCCTGGGATGAACCTGTGTATAAAACCGTCTATATTTGTTTGCAGTGCGAAAATGGTGAATGTAGCGTATGTAGGGAAAGAGGAGTAGAACAGTCAGAGTTTTCTTCATCACAGGAAAGAAGAGAACATCAGTATGATTGTCAAGATAATGGTGGTAGCTGCATGAATTCAACCAATAGAAAAAAAATAGTGGATTATATTCATCACGATGAAGAAGGACATTATGAAACGGTTACTGTAAGAGAAGCATATGTTGAGCAGAAATTAGTTGGCTACAAGTGTTCTTCTTGCGGGGAGATAAAATAATGATAGTAACAGGCATGATTAAGGTATCAGTATTGAATCTCACCTGTTGCCAGGTTTTCCTATCTTTCCTATCTGCAAACTGCGGAGAAAGAAAAAGACAGTAACAGATTAGGAAATCAAGAAAAATGTTGGTGATGAAAATAGAGGGGCATAATAATATGCCCCAATGTATTCGCCATAGAAAATGAAGTATGTCGGAAATTTTTACATGGGAATACAAGGCTAGATTATATCTTTTTATGTGATTTTGCAACAGAAATTATCAACAAATAAGTTCTTAATATTACAAAAAATTGGAGGCGTCAACATGTTCTCAAAAAGACCGATTGGAATAAAGTATGAGATATTTAACGAAGAGATTAAGGAGCAGCTTTTAAAGGAAAATTTTATGAATATGCTGTACAGTCCAGACGGTACAATCATGAGCTTTAGATGCCCCGGAAGGAGTTGCGGAAAACCTGTAAAAATAGGTTTTCAGAAATGTCCGTTTTGCCATACTCGTCTGAAGTGGAAGTATCCTTTTAAGGAGAGAAAAGCGAATCTTGTAGAGACACCTATGCTCAGCAATAAAAATTAATGATTGATTACATCAAGGGGGAATTGTAAGTAATGGAAATGGTACAGTTTATAAATAACAGATTATATGGTAGGTATTACCCTGTTAAAGAGAGTGAGAAATAGTATGAGTACAGATTTATACATTATAGTTATTCTATTAATATTTTTTGTAGCAATGTTTCTAACTATGTTTAGATTAATACATTTAATATCCGGCCTTATTGCTTGTATCGTTGCATTAATGGCAGCTACACCAGTAATATCTTTTGATGTATATTCTCATACATCATCAGTGTCACAAATCTCAATACAGGAAGTAAATAAAATAAGTCCAAAGGATAATAGTGATACATTATTTGATGTCACATATACGGATGCAGAAAATATTGACAGAGAGATAACTGTTAAAGAAATAGTTTACGATTCAGATGTTAATTATATCGAAAAGACAAGAAAAAAATTACTTTTTCTTTATGAAGATAGTTATATATTACATGAACCACAAAAATTTATAAATAATAATTTAAACTAGGAGAATATTTTTGAATTTGAGCATGAATGGTTGCAGCCTGCAGATAAGATTGAATTAATGGCATTCAGAAATGTCCGTTTTGTTATACTCGCCTTAAGTGGAAGTATCCTTTTAAGGAGAGAAAAGCGAATCTTGTAGAGACACCTATGCTCAGCAATAAAAATTAATGATTGATTACATCAAGGGGAAAATTGTAAGTGATGGAAATGGTACAGTTTATAAATAGTAAATTATACGGAAGGTATTACCCTGTTAAGGAGAGTGAGGAATACTTAAAAGAGCATGGGGAGTATTTCAGACAAAAGGTAAAAAATGAAATAGTTTTCATTCAGGATTATGCTTATAGCTATGAGCATGACGAGTGCAAAAACTGGTTAAAACCCGAAAGATTTTTATTTTTTCCATTAAAAAAGAATAAGTTAGAAAATAAGCAGACAATGGAACGAATACGGAAAAAACTTGAATCTATTGACCAACAGAAACAGGTATTGGAAGATATTCTTTCTAAACCTCTGTCGGAAATAACGACTGAGGAGATTAATTATTTTTATAAGTTAAGGTATAAAAGACGGAAAACTTTGCTTATAAAATCATTACTTTATGTACTTATATCTGTTGTGGTTATTATTTTTTGCATAAAGAATCAGCTCCTGTGAAGGGTAAGAATCTGATAGAATAAGGTCAGTTTTATATAGGAAGACGTACATGTGCGAAGGAACAGACGGTTAAATTTCATTACAGATTTAATATACATTACGAAGGAGGATTAAAAAATGGTTGTAACTTTACCTAAAGAAATCTGCGGGCATGGAAATCCAAAGCCGGCGCAGGAAGTAAAAGATATAGATAAAAAAGTAACATATATACCATCTAACCTTCGGGTAGGTGAAGTTAAAAATATTCTCAGGGAATCTGGAGAGAAAGCGACTGACAATTGGAAAAATCCGGTGTATAGGAAGTTTAAAATAAAAACATATATAGGGAATTTACTGGCATTTTCAGTTTGTTATCTAACTATGTTTTATCTTGTGTTTAAGCATGTTACATTTCCAATAAAGTATGAATATATAATTTCAGTGTCTGGATCAAATTTGTTGCAAGGTTTCATATTTGTGTCTTATATTTTTATCTGGTTTGGTATTGCAGGTAGTATTAGGAAAATCTTGACACCGGGTGAAATAACATACAGGAAATATGTTGAAAATGGTGAAATCATTGAAGACAAATATGAGGCAACAGCATTGCAGATAACAGCTGTATATAATGAAATAGAACGCTTCATTGATTTTTATGGTCGAATAAATGATGATTCAAAATATATATACAGTATAAATGAAACAAATGATACATTAATTGTCGAATATCCTCAGAGAATAGGAACAGGACAGGAAAAATTTTATTTTGGACCGAAAATAACTGAAATTGTTGATGAAAAGAGAGGAATAATTGATTTCTCGAAGTTAGATAGATTGTATGGGTTAGTTTGATATTGCGGTAAGAAATTTGGAGGTTATTTATGAATAAAAGACAATATAAAAAATACATGAAAAAAAAGATTGAAATACTTTTAAATAGTGAAACATTTCAGATTCCTCATGCATATAAGGAGTATTATCAAGGAAGAACGGTGCCAATGCTACTTGATGGACTTGCTGAAACAGTTCTAAACCTTGTAGCTGATAAGAAAATGATAAGAAAAATAAGAAAAAACAGAACATTAAAAATTTCATGTAGGAGATAAAATGTATGAATGAAGTGATAAACGGTGATTCTCTGATAGCCGTAGTGGGACAATTTAGGAGAGAACTTGTAGAAGTGTTACATATGCCAACATTGCATATTGAATTATTTAAAATAATACTAGTTCCTTTTCTTATCTTATTTATATTAAATGTGGGTTGTTATGTTTATTTTAATAAGAAGATTTCAGTTGCAGGTATTATCATATCTCTGATAGTTGCAATCTATTTTCTGATGACATGTATATGGATTATTTACACTACTTTCGGTATTAGAACCAAAACATGGATAAGTTTATTTCCAACCTATCCGATAGCGTTTATGTTGGTGTTCAGTATTGTGATTAGAAATTTGATAATGAAAAATAGTAACGAAGATATGGAAGAAAGCGAGGAAGTTTAAATATGGAATATGCAGCTTGGGCCGTGTATTGCTACATTGTAATACAGCTTATTAAAGATGGAAGACAAGCAAAATCAAAGAAACAGGGTAGTGAACCAAGAGGAGCTTATTACTATAAAATAAAAGGACTTATTCATGTTACTATAGGATTATTTGGAACTATAGTAGTTCAGTTAATGGATGCCATATTTGGGGAATATTTACCAGATACAGCTATTGCACAGAGAGCAGAGCTTATGCTTGTTATTGGATTCCTCGGTTTGTTTATTCTTGGAGTGATTTATGTTGCTAAGAGTATTATGTCAAGAATACCATAAATTTACAGGAGCTTTGCGAGTAGTTCATATACCATAATTATTAGCATTAATATATCTGAGGAATTTAAAAATATTTTCAACTACAGTAGGAGGAATCTAAATCTATGAGAGATGCATTACTTATAATTGTGTTGCTTCTTATAATAAATCAGACTAATGTTATGACAAATAAAAAGAAGGCAGCAAATTTAGAAGAAAAGCAAGCTGTATATGATTATGAAATTATCAGGTCGGTTATTTATATGGTAACAGGTGTTGCTGGTGTACTTATGGCATTCATTATGAAGTGGATGATGGGTGAGAATGCTTTAGAACCTGCAGGAGATATGCCATTATCTAAAATAGCAACTGCGGCAGTAGGAATAACAAGGGTAATGGATATACTAATCATTGTTATAAGTATTGGTGTATTTTTATTTGGTATTATCAGTTTATGTAAAACGATCTTAAAGAGAAAAAAGAGTGGTGTATAAGGGTATGAGAATAGATAATATAATTTGTATGATATTGTATTTAATATTATTTGCACAGTTCATTACTGAACCTGCTAATAGGCGTATCGGTAAGTCGAAAGGATATCGGTATTACATGTTTCGTGCTATTATAAGCCTGTTGATAGGGGTTGCCGGCGCAGTTGCTGTCTTTATTTTACAAAAGGACATGGTGAAAATAATATATATCATGAGCTGTCTGGCATGGTTGGGTAATTTCTTTGTTGGGTGTTACTATACTTTGTTAGCCGTGACCTCTAACAGATATTAGAAGTGAAAAAATATAATAACATTTAAAAATTAAATGCCCACCCTGCTGTAAGCAAGGTGGGCTTCTCTAATTAGAGATTATTAATCCGACTTGGAATCTCTCTTTTTGGAGAGAATTCCTAAGAGGCATCTGTTTACACAAATGCTTATCTTAATATTAAGTTTAGCATAAAAAGCGACAATATTCAACAAAATTCGACATGAAAGAATATGGTATTGATAAAGCGAATCAAATTGTATATAATATAAATGATAAAATTATGATAAAATAATGATAAGATTATGATATCAAATACAAGGAGGTTTTCTATGATACAGATTAGACCAGTTTCGGATTTGCGTAATAATTTTACTGAAGTAGAAAAAGCCGTCGAGTGTGGAGAGCCAGTGTACTTGACGAAAAACGGCTATGGCACTATGGTTGTACTTAGCATAGAGGCGTACTCAAGCCTGACAGATGGCGTTGAAGCAGCACTTGACGCTGCTGACAGATATGCAGAAGAGAATGATAGAAGATATTCACATGAGGAAGTTTTTTCTAATCTCAGAAGGAGGATAAATGGCTGATACAAAATATACATTGAGATATCTGCCATTGTTCTATGACGATTTAGAAGAGAAGGTTGTGTATATTGCTGAAAAACTGCATAATGCGAAAGCTGCACATGATTTACTTGATGTAGTAGAAAATGCAATATTGGAGAGACAGCCCGTGGCAGAGTCGTTTGAACCATTATATTCTTTCAGGGAACATCGTTATCCATATTACAGAATCTATGTGAAGAATTTTGTAATTTATTATGTTGTAATAGACGATGAGCAGGATAATAAGATTATGGAAGTCAGGCGCATTTTGTATAAAAAGCAAGACAAAAAATTCCTGCTATGAGTGCTATGAGATATAAAAATATTGAGCATCTGATTTACCTGTAATATAATATGTAAGGCAAAATGATGCAAGAAACCGTAGGTCAATAAGCCCCCACAAGTATGTTATATGTGGGGACTTATTTTAATTTTAGAGAGAGTATTATGCCTTGTGTGAGACTATCAATTAATTATCATGGTGATGTATTATGGGTGTCATATACTTGACAATATATTTTGATGTGTTATTATAATAACATATTATGATTTTTTGTTTGGAGCAGAACCAGTGGTTTTACTTGGTGTTTATAGTCTTTTCTGGCTATAGAAAATTGATAAGTGTATTGCAAATATACTTATATTGATGATACAAATAATGTATTATGTCGTCGCTTAGAGCGGCGTTTTTTTATGCCTTTAAAAAGGCTGATTATATTGCATTTGTGGTTAATCACAATGTGATAGAAGTACCTCGTGGGTACAGCCAAAAGTATCGATTAGATACAGGCAAAAGATTAATTCCACTAGGAAGGAAGTGCTGCAGACAGCTCACATTTTCCTAGATTACGGAAAGGCTACTGTCTTTTCGCAGTCTGCTTAAGCAGACAGATGTTTTAGATGGTGTCTTGATGTTGGAACGAGACATCATCTTTTTTTATATTCCATTTAATGTCGGAGTATAACGAACCTAAAGGGGTTTCCCTTATGGTTACTTATTTTGTAGCCAGAGAGGGAAATCTAAATTACAAGGATTCTCTTTCTGTTTATATAGAGTGAAAGAAAATAATAACAAGAAGGAGTGTTGTGATATGGCAAATGGTTATCATGAGGTAAAAAAACATCAGCCATGTTTAATCTGTGGCACAGCTGATTGGTGCTGCCGAGTACCCGCAGAAGACGGTTATGGCGATGTGCATATCTGTAAGAGGTATACAGATCCGCGAGTAAATGCAGCAAATCCAGAAGGAGATGTTATTGGCTATGACGGAAAATTGTATGTCTTTCTGGGCGTAAGCAGAGCAGGCTCAGGAATATACAGACCAGAGGATGAAGTTGCGGAAGCCGAGGCACATGGATTCCATGTGTGGAGAAAAGGAGCTCATGATGTTGATGCTGTTCAGGGAAAACGACAGTTTAAGAAAGAGCTTATTCCTGTCGGCATTGTGGAAGAAGCAGACGATGAGAAGAAAGATTTGGCTTATCGAATGCTTATGAGCTTTTATCCATTAAAGGCAAGTCACCGGGTATGGCTTGAAGGTGACGGCTGGCGGGATGTTTTTTTCGATAACAGCATGTTATGTTCATTTCCAGCTGACGACTGGATGGAATATTACCACAAGAAAACATCATTTGATGTTTTGGAGGCGAATGACCTCCCATCAAGGAGCAGCGTATGTGCAGCCATTATTAATGAGCTGGGTTCGGATGCGTTGCTTGGTGTTCCCGGCTTTTATTTAAAGAAAGATAAAAGAACTGGAGAAAAATATTGGTACTTTGAAGCCAGATCCGGAATAGGCTTCCCTCTCTTTAATGAGAAGGGACAGATAGTTAGAATCCGTGTGCGTATGGACTTTATGGATATAAGTAAATCTTATCAGAAAGACGATAGAGGATTATACTTTATATCCGAGGACGATAACTTAAAAAGGTATGTTTCGTGGAAGGGCGTTATGAAATTAAACCCTGACGGAACACTGGAAAAGGAAACTGATAAAAAGTACCGCTGTACAGGAAAGTACAGAGGCATGTCCTCATTCCTGCAGGTTGATAATGTAGAAGCCGGTACATACACTAACTTATATGAGTGTGGTACAGAGGGCAGTAACATAGTCGGTCTGATTAAGAGTAAGGACAGTAATCCGGTCATGGCTATACTTACAGAGGGTGAGAAGAAGGGAATCGTTGGAAGTACTCTTCTTAAAGTTCCATTTTGTATATTGCCAGGCGTAAACAGTTATACAAAGCTGTTTGAGACCAGGATTGGAAAAAACATACTGGAGTATCTTATAAACTCTGGTGTACAGTTTTTCGCAATCGCATATGATGCGGACAGACTAACGAATATCAATGTATTGCGGTCTGAAAAGGGGCTTGCAATGAGGCTCTTGAGAGAAGGACTAAAGCCACTCATTTTTACATGGGATGAAAAATTGGGTAAAGGTCTTGACGATGCTTTGATTAAAAATGCCCAGTTGATGGCAACAGAACTGACTATAGATAATATTGAAGAGTATTATCAAAAGTTGGGTTTGTAAATGGATTTAACTTATAACTAAATAGGAGCAATCCTTGTAGTAACTTGATATGACAGGGATTGCTTAAAGCGGCAGCCTTCCCTGTTATATTCAGATAAAGTATGGTATAATTAAGGAAGGAGAAGAATATGCAGAGAGTATGGTATCATGGCACAAATGAATCTTCTGCACATAATATCTGTGAGCATGGAATTGATTTTACCAAAAGTAAGAAAGAATTGGATTTTGGTAGGGGATTCTATATGACGGATGATAAAAATGTTGCTAAAAAGAGGGCTCAGACACAGACTAAAAAATACAATAGAATATACAGGAAAAAGGATAAACCAGCAGTAGTTGTTATCACAATTAATATTGATATGGTAAATACATTTAATATAAAAAGATTCGATTATTGCAATGAAGAATGGTTGTATTTTATACTGGCAAACAGACTTTCTTATGAATATGTACAACAAAATTGTATGGAGAATAATCTTGATTCGAAATATGATTTAGTGATTGGCTCAATAGCAGATTCAAAGGTTTCTGAAATTGCAAGTCATATTCAGAATAAAGATGTGGCAATTGAGATGGTATCAGTGTATGATGTTCTTACAGAAGATGGAAGAACATTAGGTACGCAGATGTCCTTTCATACAGATAAAGCTCTGACATCTATTGTATCTATGAAATGTGAAATAATAACTGGAGGTGTTTAAATGATGAATACAAAAGCTTTATCGTACATGAATTGTGTGATATTGAGTTTAATCAGACGATATGATTTATCGGAACAAGCAGCGACTAATGCTGTGAAAAAGAGTTATTTATACGAATCTCTTCAGAATGAGCCGGAAGAAACTATGCATGATTCTATTAATAGTTCCGCCGATGATGTGTATTATGAGATATTTGGGAAATTACCAATTAATTAATGTATCGCCGCTTACAGAAGACTGTCTTATTCCCTATAGGGAGAGACAGTCTTTTTTATTGCTTTTTCTTTTTGGATATAGTATATTATCTATATATTATTTGATTTTTTGTTTAAATCAACACGATGCTCGTGCTGATTGGTTTTCATGACACTGCTGATGTTATGATAGGAGGATATTTTCAACCAGGTTGATTGTGTGTATTAATGGACTTTGTGATTTTTCACAGAGTCTTTTTTTTATGCTTAGATTTAACCGTGTTGTTAATATAGATAAAAATCCACTCAGGTGGAAATATTAAATGGAGGTACCAGATATGGTAAAAAATGTCAGGAATGTAAATACATTCCAACAGACGGCAGGCAATTATGCCCGCTATGGAGCATTCTACACTAATACGGATATGATGTATCGTTGTGGCAGATTGCTTAAAATTGAAAACGAGGAAAATAAAGTCACAGTTGTTTTTGAGCCGCACATAGGCGATGGAACGGCTGTGACTTCTTTGCTTCGTGGAGCTGGAGCAGAGAGACATTCAATCGTTACATATGCAGTTGAAATTAACTGTGATACGGTTGAAAAGCTCAAGCAGACAAAAATCTCTAATCAGGAAGCTGATGAAGAGGGAAAGGTATGGGTAGATTATCTTTTAAACGCAGATACAACGCATGGCATAATAATGAGCAATGCTAAAGTAGATTTGCTTTATGATAATCCTCCATATGGATCAGATGGCGAAACGAGATTTGAACAGGTAGCTGAGGAAACAACTTTTAAATATTTAAAGAGAAATGGAGTGCATGTATTTGTCATTCCATATTATCTGATATCAGATATGTCTGATAAGACATACGAAAAGTTTGCTAGAAGCTATTTCAGCAGGTATAAGCCGTTGCATATCTTTAAGTTTGACGACGAGGTATACAAAGATTATAAGCAGATAGTTATAATCAGCCGTCGAAGAGATGCTATAGGCTGTATGCTTGAAGATTTCAAGGCTTGGATTGAATCCGTTAATACTCTCGAAAAAATTCCTTATTTACCAAAGGTAGACGAAGAAATTGATGAGAGATGGAGAGTTTTAGTCTCAAATGGAGGGGATGGTGTAGAGAAGTTCACCACAAAGGTTTTCCTTCCGGAAGAGGCGTTGCCATCATTAAAGAAGAGTAGGGTACTTTGCAGGGGCATATCAGATTTAGCCTGCATGGAAGCCTATACTTCTGAAATTGTTGGAAATCCACCAATTCCGCCCGCCGACGCAACTAAGTATGAGCTTATGGTGTGTGGTGTCTGCGAGGGATTGGCTGGAAATGAAAATGAGGGAACTCTACATATTCAACGAGGCTATGTTGAACAGGTTGAGACCTCAAGAATTAAAGATAATGGACCGGGTAATGCGGATACTATAGAAGTAATAACCAGTAGTGAGGCATCAATCCATATCTTTGATTCGCAATTTAACTATATCGTTCTTAAAGCCGGTGCAGCTAATACAAGTACCGAGGATTCTATGAGCGAAGAATGATTTGGAGGTTGCAGATATGCAGAAAGTTAAAATTGGCAGTGCCGAGATTTATATGGCATTTGCGGTTCTCTCTGAGGACCTTGAAAATATTAATTCCCGTCCGGACGCTGTTATTGTGGATTTATTTGACAGAAGCCAGCAGATATTAACGGGTGCAGTCAGCGGAATTAATAAGGGAATTGTTTGCTATGGTAAATCCATATGCAGTTATGTGAAAGAACCTTTCGGGGGAAAAATAGTTGATTTGAAATATGGCAAGGAACGGGTATCTAATGCGTTAGCATATAGTCCGCTAATCAGGCAAACCAAAGCTTTTATTATAAGAAAGGGCAGTGAGTATGACAGTTTTTATTCATATATCATGAAATACACTCCAATTCCTATGATAAGGGAGCTGGTTAAGCCTTTACTCGATCACCTTGTTTCACAGCGTTTAGTAGGTTTTAATACTTCTCTTTATGGTATTACTCCAGAAGAAGCAGAAGAATGGATGTATGAGCTTGCTGATGGCAGCAAATGTAAGCTTTCCGAGCTGGTTGTGATGAGGGTTTCTGAGAAGCTTACAGAACAATACTTTGCAGAAGCTATGAAAATGCTGTATGAAAAAGGATTAATTAAGTTGACTGATAAGCAGCAAAAGCCCTTTGAGGTTAGTTCCATTGATAAGTACTTTGAAAAGTACGGACAGGATCTTGTTAATGAGGTTGATGATGTGGTTGTGCCTAAAATTGACCTTATAGGTTCGTCAGAGGAGTATGCTCTTAAGACTATGCGGCCATTTCCACAGCAGAATGCGATTGCAAATGGTGCAGTTGCAGGACTTAAGGATCGGAGTTTTCAGTTTTTAAATTGCGGTATGGGTGTTGGTAAAACCCTGCTGGCTTTTTTATCAATAGAGATAAGAGGAGTCAGAAAATACATGAATACACACAAGGGAGCTACTTTGCAGAGTGCATATAGTAGCAGAGATAATATTAATTATCGAGTTGTTGTATTGTGTCCGGGAACTATTGTTAAGAAGTGGGGAGAGACCATTAGAGACAATATTCCATATGCGAAAGTGCATTATATTGACACCTTAGCTGATGCCATTGCTATTAAAGATAAAGGTGCTGCCAGAAATGGTAGGGAATTTTATGTTATCAGTAAGGATACGGCAAAGCTGAGTTGTTCTTACCGTCCGGCAATAGGCAAAATCACGAGGCGGAGAGTGCCAGCTAAGTATGTGTGTGCTGAGTGTGGTGCTACAAAAGAGGTCAGTGGTAATGTCAAGTGTGCCTGCGGGGGTAATCACTGGGTTCAGGAATTTCGACTCAAGTGTTCAAAATGTGGCAGATACAAGCCTGATAAAATGTCAGGTGCCTGCGGATGTGGCGGTAATTGGCTTAGAGAGCCGGTGTCATATAAAGGTCAATACGCAAGTGGCTGTACTTGTCCTGAATGTGACAATCTGTTATGGGATTATAGTAAAGAGGGACATTATTTCCCTAATGAAAAACCATTGCAGCCGGAGGATTTCGGAAACAGAACAAGCCGGAATTCTAATTGCTATGTTTGCGGGGCATCATTATGGACTCCAAATGTTGGTAATTTAGGCTCGGAGTCGTCTGAAGGTAATTGGCGAAGAGTCTTATTTTATGCAGACATGAAAAAGTCTAAAGAAAAGACAGCTTGGTGTTATGCAGGTCGTGAGGCGGAATTTGAAGAAGCTAATGGTGTTAAAATCATTGGGAATTCAAAGGAGTCTCTTCTCCGAAAAATAGCCATATCAACATATATGAAAAAGCAGCTTAAAGGATTCTTTGATTATTTGATAGCAGACGAGTGCCATTTATATAAGGGTGGAAACACTGGTCAGGCTCAGAGTTTTTGTGACTTGGTAAGCATTACTAAAAAACAGTTGTTATTAACAGGAACACTGATAAATGGCTATGCTACATCTCTGTTCTATTTATTGTACAGGGTGGCGCCGTGGCTGATGAAGAAGAAAGGCTATGAATGGACTGATGAAATGAAGTTCGCTAAGAAATACGGTGTTATTAAGCAGGAATTTGAGAAAAGTGGAGACGATATCTACTTACAGAATTGTCGAGGCAAGGCATTTGGAAACCGTATATCGGTTCAGCCGGGCTGTAGTCCGCTTGTAATTAAGGATCTGCTTTTACCGTATCAGCTCTGTCTTGATTTGTCAGACCTGAGTCAATTCTTGCCACCGTTGCATGAGGATGTTGTTCCTGTTCCGCTAGAGCCGGAAATTCTTGCGGAATATCACAGAGTTAATGATAAATTGCAATATGCCCTTAAAACTCCAAGAGGAAGAAGGTGTATGTCAGATAAACTACAGTTCAGTTTGTCTTATGTAGATAAACCGTTTGGAAGACAGCCGATTCTCTCAGGGGAAGATGGTAAACCTCTTGTTAGTATAAATAACTTTGAAGAGTATGCGGATGAGGAAATTGTCATTAAAGGATATGATAAGAGGAATAAACCAATATGGCAGACTATTGATAAGCCTGACTTTAAGTTATTAAACAAGGAGAAAGAGCTTATTAAACTCGTTGAATCTGAATTATCAGAGGACAGAAACTGTGTTATTTATGTGGAATATTCTTCCAGTCCTATGACAAATATTACAGGAAGGTTAAAGAAGATTTTAGCTGCAAATGTAAAAGGACTTGACGACAAAGAGATTATGATTTTAAAGTCAGCTTCTCCAAGTCCGAAGAAGAGAGAGGAATGGATTCATAAGCAGGCTGCAAAGGGCATGCGTGTTATGATATGTAATCCCCGCTGTGTTGAGGTAGGTCTTGATTTTTGTTTTTCTGAACTAGACGCCTTTGGAAATAAGGTTGATTACAATTATCCAACCTTGATTTTCTATCAGAATGGATACTCATACTTTACTCTTGCACAGGCCAGTAGGAGACACTACAGATTGTGTCAGAAAGAAGAGTGCAGAACTTTCTATTTTGCTTCTGAGGATACTATTCAGATGGATGTTCTGCAGATTATGGCTGAAAAACAGGTTGCTGCCCAGGCTATTCAGGGTAAATTCTCAGAAGCTGGTTTAGCTGCCATGTGTAAGACGGTTGATGCGAAAGTCCGTCTGGCTCAGGCGTTAGCCGGAAAGACGAAAATAGACAGGAGAAAACTGAAAGACCTGTTTGACTGTTCAAATAGGGCAACTAATTCAATGTCTGAGACAGAGAAGAAAATGTTGGCAGATTACAAGCCTCAGCCAATATTTGAAGAAATCATGGGAGGCTTAAAATACTCTGAGGATATAGCTGAAGAGATAAAGATTGTAGATATGGCAAGTCTTATCAATTCGGAATCAATGTCGGTTCAAATGATGAACAGTATTGGTGATATCTTGAAGGGCGTAGAGGTAGAGAAAGTAAAAAATTCTCATACCGTTGGAGGTCAGGTTAATCTGTTTGCCATATTAGGGGCAACGGTTTAATCTGTTTTTTTATTTATGTAGGAGGTGATTTAACCATAGAATCACCTCTGTAAATGTATGATGATTTTAAATATTAATTTTTAAGGAGGATTCGATTATGGTAGTAAAGTTTAATGTAAAAAAGGATGTATTGTTAGGAGCTGTAAGAAAAGCAGCAGGTTCATGGATAAGAACGAAGGAGATGGCACTCTCCGTAAAATCTGATGGACAGGGGAATTACAAGGTGTGTGTGCAGAGTAATGGTTTATATGTTGCCGGATGCACATTTCCTGCTGCGCCAGTGGGAGCAGAAGGTGAAATTACTGTTGTAGTTTCCGAAATGTTTCTTGGAGCGGTAAACGCGTTAGCTTCATTGGATGCTGATGAGTTTTCTATCGAAATTAAGGAAGACAGAGTTATTGTGGCTCTAGGAACTGGAGAGGTTGAGGTTCCTGTTATCAAGGAACCGAAAACATCATTTGAGTTGCCTGGCATGTATCCGTTGGGAGCGTTAAGAGTGCAGACATCTGAGTTCAAGAAATGTTTAAACAGTGTTCTGTACATCATTGATAAGGGCGATGGAGCACAGTGGATGAACTGTGTCGGTATGATACCTTATAAGAATGATGATGTGACCAAGCTTTCATTTATTGGAAGTGGTACAGTTGGTATTGCAACTAGCAATCTTAGCGTAGAGGAGAGTACACTGAATGGAGCAATGCCTAATATGGCTGTTCCAGTCGCTGCATTTAGTACTGCAGCGAAATATTTAGGAGGTGAAATAACTCTTATTAATATTATGGCTAAAGGGGAGGCTAATAATTTAGGCGAGAGTTCTAAGCCATTTGCGTTGCTGCTTGTAGATTCTACAGGTGCAACATTCCTTATATCATTACATTCTCAGGAGTATTCAGCTAAGATGCTTGATATTGCTGTTGATACAAACAATACAGCAAAATTTAAAGCAACGGTTGAAGGTAAGGATATTGCGAATGCAATAAGAGTAGCTTCTGTAGGAGAGGAGCATGTTGGAGTGGTTATATCCGAGGATAAGAAGGGTATAGGTATCTTTGAATCTAAGACAAGAAAGAAGGGAGCTGTGGTTAAGGCTAATACTTCCGGAGAGCTTGCCGGAGATGTAATTGTCAACGGATATTATCTCTCAAAATGCGTAAGCATTTATTCTGGAGACATTCTTATAAAGTCTAATATTGGCGGTGTTATTGGAGAACCGGCAGTTGTGTGTGTAGTGGGAAATGAAGGATTTAGCATTCTTCTTCCAATTAAGAACAGGGCTGATGAAAAGGTACATTCAAACGCGGCAAACAAGGCGGAAAAGGATGCAAAGGAAGAGAAGACGAAAGACGCCGAAATTAACGGTGAAGAGTAGTTTTTAATATTTGTTTTTAGGACAGGGTTCACACATTTGTGTGAACCCTTGTCTTTTACATAGTCGAGTATTTTTCATAGTGTTTTTTAGACATTTCTTTCAGAAAAAATATTATGAAAAGTGCTTGACTTGTAAATTTGAGCGTCGGCTTAATTTACATAAGTACTTAATATAATTCAAAGAAAGGGAAAAGATAGAGTATGAGAAACATTAAAAACATGATTAAAGGTGCATCTGGTGCAGTCATGTCACTTTGTTGTATTGGTGTAGCTGCAACGCAGGTATTTGCGGCTGCCGACACAAAAAAGGTAGTTAAAGATGTAACCGATGGACAAGGAAATGGTACGTTTGATGAGCTTATCTCCAAGATAACAGCCGTTGGTACAGATGCTTATAAGCTTGCTATTACAGTATGTGTTATTGGATTAATTCTTTCATTGGTTGCTATTGGTATTACGCTTGTAGCCACTAAAAATTCTACTAAAAGAGAAGAAAACAAGGGCTGGATTTTATGGATTGCTATTGGTTCTGCGGTTGTATTTGGTGCAGGTGCAGTTGCAGAAATATTTATTGGAATCGGCGCGTCGCTTTCATCAGCAGGAACAACAGGAAATACTGAGGAAACGGGAGCAATTATTCCGATAAGGAACATCATATATGCATATGTATTACCACTAATTAGATAATGTTGAGGGGAAATATTATGGGAGTAATAAATTATATATCCCTTGCAATCAATGGTAACTCTAATCCGTGGGATTATTTAGGAATAGGAAATGTACTGGATGCTGATGATTCAGGTCTAAAAGTTTTGACGGGTTTGGCGGCAGACTGGTATTCGCTGTGTATTGTTATAGGAACAGTAGGCATTATCGTCACTATTATGTACATAGGACTGAGACTTATGTTTACTAAAGATCCCCGGAAGAGAGAAGAGGTTAAAGAGACAATGAAGTGGAAGGTAATCTTGGCTCTTGCGTTGTTTGGCATGTCTACACTGTTGGGAGTCATTGTTACAGTTGCCACAGCTTTTGTACAGTAAACTGGATAATCTAGTATATAAAGGTCGGAAGGCATTTCGCCTTTCGGCCTTTATTTTTTTGGAGGAAATGTAATGAATTCACATGAATTGCCGTCTGGATTTAAAGACGAAGAAAAGTGGTTGAAATTCTTTTCTAAGAGGACATTTAAAATTTTGGGTGTAACATTTGGAACTGCTGTGATCTTATATAATTTTTTTAAGCTGTTTGGTGTTGCATATATAGGGGCTATCATCGGAGGTATTTTGATAGTAACTTTTGTAGTTCCATCAATGATACCACTGCCAGCTGATGATTATATGAAAGGCGGAGGTCAAACCGTCGATAGGTGGGTTTTCAAGGTTTTATATCATAAGATAAAAATGGCTGTTTATGTAAAATACTATTCGAGCGCAGCAGATGTTGTGGCAGAAGCAGAAGAACGACGAAAATATATGTTAATGAGGGAGGAGGAAGAAGAATAAATGATTGAACAGCTGACCAATATTGCAAGAATTATATTATTTATTCTGATTGTCATAATAGCATTGGGATTGCTCATAATGGTTTATTTTAAAAAATATAAGAGAAAAAATAAGGCTGTAGAGTATGACGACATTGACTATAGCAGTTATGACAGAAAAGATTCTGTTGACCTTTGCAAATTCGAAGATATTGTCGACGATATGATTATTACTGACAATGGTACGCGATTTGTTGGAATTATAAAAGTAAGGGGTTTTGATTATTTTTATGCTCGTCCGGCGGAAAAAAACCGGACAGAGGCTGGTTATGCTTCATTTGTTAATATGATAAAAGAACCGATGGTGTACAGACAGTATACAAAGGCTGTTGATTTAAGTGGAACCAGGGCAATGTGCCAGTCTGCTTACGAAAAGGTTGAAGCTGATCTTTTTCTTCTATCAGAAGAATTCAATCAGCAGAGAGAACAGTATTTCGACCTTGCAGACAAAGGGAAATTATCCGTGGATATGGAAGAACAGATATTAGACAGCCTGGAGGAAAAGGCAAGAACAATGGAGGTATTGGAATTCAGGAGAGATCACCTCTATGACAATCTTAGTTATATAGATGCCGTTTCAAATATTACAAGCCCGGAGAAAATTCAGACATACACATTTGACTGGGTATATGACCCGCTGATTGGTGCGAGTGATTTGACTGCTGAACAGATTAGAGAAAAAGCTGTTACGGAACTTAACCGTAAGGCAGCCGGATTTATACATGCTCTTAGCAATGCCGGTGTTCGTGCGACAAGAGTTCGAACAGCTGAGCTTAAATTTATGATGAGAAGGCACTGGCATCCTCTTACAGCCGATGAATTTAATCCGTATTTATATGAAGGAACAAATGCTTATGATGATGTTACATCTTCTTCAGGTATGAAAGAAAGTGATTATGAAATGGCTGAGGAAAACGGAACGATGAGCGAGATAATTTCCCTGCAGCAAAAGAAATATGACGAAATGATTGACAGAGGTGTTGAACCACAGGTCGCAGAAGAGATGTTGGCTACATTTACTAAGGAAGATTTGGAGAAAGAGGCTGCAAGAGTTTCAAGGTCAATTTCAACTGAAGAAATAAAAGATAGAAAAGAATCTATCTTAACTAATAAGTTTGAAGAGCATGAAAAGGTCAGACAGAAAGAGAAGGAGAGAAATAAAAAATTGCAGAAGATTAAGGAGTTAGAAGCATTGGATAATAAGAATCTGAAAAATCCAACTAATTCTAATCCTGATGAAACAGCTTTTATTAATTCTTTCCTTCCAAAGTTAGGAGGAAAGAATTAATGAGTAATACAATGCTTGTTTTAGTTTTAATAGGTCTTTTATTTATTATTATAGCAGCTGTTGCAATTGTCATTGTTCTTGCTTTTAAAACAAAGAGGAAGAAGAAGCCCTCTCAGGTAGCAAAGGAAAATGATGAGCTTAAAAAGAATAGTAAAAAGGGAAATGTGAAGCTTCAGGAGATGGATGTAATCAATTACATGGACGATTCACTGAAATCAACAAGGAGATTTTGTTCCCCGGATGGTGTTAATCCGAGACCACTGGAATATCTGGAAATAAATGATGGCGGAAGACCGATATATGTATGTACGATGTTTACCCATTCATTACCTCATACTTCCACATTTGCTACTACATATGCACCATTAATGAATATGCCTGACTGTATAACGAATGTATATATTGAACCATTAACGCAGGCAAAAAGTGAGAAAATGGCAGACAAGCAGGTTATAGCACTTGATTCGGAAGCAAGGGCTGCGAGCAAAAACTATGATGTGAATAGAAGCAGGAAGATGTCAACTCGTGTGGCGAAGGTAGAGGAATGGGCAAGAGTTATCGAAAGTGGTCTTAATAATTTTTACAGGGTAACATTTTCATTTACCTTAAGAGCCACTACAGTCAAGGGATTATATGATGCAGCTGCGAAGCTGTATTCAGTAGCGATAGAAAAGAACATTGAATTATCTGCAGCATATGCTACACATCTGGAAGCATATATGAGTGCAGCACCGCTAAATGCCATATTAAAGATAGGCTTCGGACCGTTGAAGGACAAGATTGTTAGCTATGATATCCTTGATAAGAATTCTCTTGGAGATATCTTCAATCATACAGAGGCATTTTTTTCGCATAAGAATGGAATTTTATGGGGAAGAAATTCTCTTACAGGTCAGCCGGTCTTAATTGATCCTTATGATAAATCTCACAGCAATTACAATTTCTGTATATCGGGAATATCCGGTGTAGGAAAGTCTGCCAGTGTTAAAATGATGATGTCCCGTCTTATTGAGATGGAGGGGTATCGTTTTGCCGTAATTGATTTCGATTCGCCTAACGGAAGCGAAGGTGAATATGTTCCGCTCGTGCGTATGGAGGGCGGGGTTGTATATCAGCTTGCACACAACACGGAGAACATTTTAAATCCATTTGACATTGATGTCGAAAGCGATTATGAACCTAAATTGCGTAGAGAAGTTATCAAGTTAAATGTAATGGAGAAGATAAGTGACTGTACAGATCTTCTCCTGACAATGATTAAGGATGGTAAGAATATCGAAGATTTTGCAGACGATGTGCATCTGTCGAAACTTATCAGAGAAACAATTAGTGAATTGTATGATGAACTTGAAATTAAAGAAGGATATCCTGATTCCTTATATGTGGAAGGCACAGACCTAGTTGATGGTAAATTAGTATCAGGCAAAGTTAAAAAGAAAATGCCAAGTATTCATCGTGCATACATTAAGATTCTTTATAAGAAAAAATACAATAAAGGCTTATATCCTGAAAAGACTCTTGATGTTGCTCTTGCAGGTTTATCACGTTATGTCAGGGAACTTTATTATTCCGAAGATTCTATTGGCGTATATACCAGAGAAGCATATGAAGCCATGCAGAAGGATGAGAATGGCTTCAAATTTGTAGAAATAAAGGGCAAGCGGGAAAGAGTGCTTGTTGTAAGAGGTACAAGACCATATTTTGATGGACAGTCAACGATATCAGTTAATCAGAATACTCAGAGTCTGGACATTGATATATCACAGTTACCGGACCCTGACAGACCAGTTGCGCAGATGGTTGCTGCCAACATCATTAATGAATATTTTGTTAAGAAGAATTCTAACAATCCTAACAAGCTGCAGAAATGCGTATTCCTTATTGATGAATGTCATAGGGCATTCCCTTATGAGGATTCGCGAAAACTGCTTAGTTCCCTCTATAGACAGGTTAGAAAAAGATATGTGGCTATGGGCTCTGTAACACAGGCACTGGCTGATTACAGCTTATATGAGGAAACTAAGACTATCGTAAAGAACTCAGGCATGAAGATTATGTTTAAACAGTCGAGAATGGATAGAGATTATGTTAAGGCTGCCACACCTCTTACTGAGGCACAGCTTGATGAAGTTATGAGACTTGGTGGCGCAACTGATGCCAATGGAGCTATAGATGGAAGCCGAAAAGGTGAGTGTGTTCTTATAGACAATGATGATACTGTTGTATTCTTAAAGACCGATTACCTTCAGAGTGAAACAGCAATTGTTGAAACTGATCCGGCCAAGCTTGCTCAGATGTATGGTGGCAGAGCATCTGCTTAAATAGGAGGCTGAATAGTGAAGAATAAAATAGGAATATTTAACAAGAGACTTTTAGTTTCTTTCCTGGCTGCAGTTACGATTGCCACATCTCTGGGAATGATTTCACTTACATTCTTTCCTACATATGCATATGCTACAGAGGATTCTCAAGACGATTCAGGCACAAATCAGGGAATTATACAGGATAGTGCAGGGATATATGGAGAGGGAAGCAATCCCTATAATTCAACGACAGGAAATAGTAACACAAGTTCAACTCTTGGTGGAGAAAAGAACCCGTTTTACATCAAATGGATTATTAATATTCTAAAAAGTCCGGGAGAAAGTTTTAATAGTTGGTTTTTGCAGCCCAACAAAATGACAATGAATAATATCATTTTTGGGCGATTAGAGAAGAATACCCCGGTTAATTACTATCAGTTTGAATTAATGAAAGGTAATCCGTACGGTATTATAGGGGCTTATCTTTATAACATATTTAGAACGCTGATGATTGTTATTTTATCTTGCCTGCTCATAGGGAGTATTACAAAAGGTCTTGTTCTTACTAATAACTCTAAGGCAAGAGAAGAGTTAAAGTCAGCGTTTGGAAAGGCACTGATGTTCGCAATGGCGTTATACCTTATGCCATATGCATTTCAGGTGCTGATGTATATAAGAGATGCTTTTTTATATGTTATTCGTTCCGTCGCAGTTACCATTATTAACATCGATCCTTCGTCGTTAAATGATGATACTGTCAAACAGATGGTAGGTTCAGAGAGCATTACTAATGTTACAAGCGGATTGAATGCGGTATTTTCGGCTATTGGTAATACAACCATTCTGGGAGCACTTATGTATGATGGCTTTATAGTTCTGACAATTTACTTTGCAGCTACATATGTAGGTGCAGCACTTTCTGTCACATTGTACTTTGTCATGTTTCCATTTGTATGTGTTGTAGCTTACTATGACAAGAATGTGTTTTCAACATGGGTAAAGAGTGTAATATCTGCCCTGCTTATACCAGTAATAGACGGTGTTTTACTTCTGATTCCATCAACAATGTTTGTTGTGCTGTTAGATGTGAATTGGGTTCTTGCCACAATTCTTACATTTATGATATGTGCCATGATTGTTCCTTCACGCCGTGTAATAGGCAGATTGTTAGGTCTTGATATGGGTATATCTAATCTTGGTGCTACTGCTATGAGTATGATGGCAGTCGGAAGAGGATTAGCAGGCGTTGGCAGAGCCATAAGAGGAGCAAGATCACATTTTGCTTCTGCAAAGGAGAGCAAGGAGCAGGCAGCTATGTATGGAGAGATGGCTCAGGCAGAGGAAGATGTTTATGGTGCTCCGGAAGGTATGCGACAGCTTGATGATGTTCAAACAGCGTCTTCAATGCAGGCTGATAATTCCGGTGGCATGAGAGGTATTCTGTTTAACGGTGGAACAGCTGGTGCAGGAGGTTCTGGTTGGGCTGGAAGGGATTCCGCTCTTGAAAATGCAGGTATGCAGACAGAAAATGCAAGCCTGTCATTGGATAACACTAAGCTCCAGCAGCAGAATAATGAAAACCGACGCCAGATGAATCAGTTAGATGTTAAAGCAGCTAATTACGGTGAACTTAAGAACGGATATCAGGAAAAGATTAATGATAACGACAGGCTCATTGAAGAAAATCAGGTTAGGGCTGCACAGAATAGCTATAGCATGGCACAGAATAAGGAGAATGACATGGCTCTTGCTCAACAGCTTGCAATGCGTCAGCAGCAGATATATGAAAGACATGCAAACATCGGAATGATAGGAACACCTCAGTTTAATAATCTCTCAAGTGCGACTAAAGCCAGACTTATGCGCGAAAATGCAAGAAAAGAAAAGGCAAGGGCTGTAGGTAGCATTGCAGGTTCTGTTTATGCAGGCTCAGTCGCATTGGGAAGCGGTATGTTTATGGGTGCACCTGTACAGGCAATGCTGGTTGGGGGTGCTGCAAGTATGGGAGGCGCTGTTGGTTCAAGTGTAGGTAATCTTACAGATACCGCGATTCATTCAAGACCTGCTACATATGTGACTAGCGGGGCTGCCAGAAGAGTAAGCGATGTTTATACAAGGACATATAACAGCGACACAAGAGCCGGTACTGTGCTTAGAACAGCCGGAGGAGTTAGAAGTGATATATCTTCTGCAATGTCAAATCTGAACAGAGGCATGGATCAGAGTATAGCTGATAATTACGCTAAAATTAGAAGAAATGCGGAATTAAGGAATGCTGAGTTAAGAAATGCAGAATTAAGAAACGAAAATAACTCTGGCGATTCTGATATTTAATGAGGACTGGGAGATTGAAAATGAGAAAGATAGTTTGTTTATTGCTTGGCATACTTGCCACACTCACAATATGTGGGTGTGGCAAAAAATCAAGCTACTATGTAAATCAGGATGGTATTTCCCTTGAGAAAGCAGATTATAGCTTTTTTACAGGCGGGTATGATTTGTTTACAGGTACGGGTGATGTACAAAGGGAGATAAGTTATGCCGGAATAGAATTTGTTGATACAGGTCTTCGGATACAGCACAGTAATCAGATAAGATATCAATACAGATGCAGTGATGAGCAGAAGAAGTATGCTCTCTTTGATATTGTTGAAAAACAGCTTTTTGATGATTATGCAAATGCTGTGAGAAGTTTCGAGTCAAAAGTTGTTCAGGTGTATTTTGATGATGGTGTTATTTTGACGGTGGGAGCGTATCCCGGCATAGAAGATATGATAACCATTATCTTACGTGTAGATAGTGATTTCCAAAAGATAGAGAAAACGAAGAAGTAGAGATTAATGGAGGTATCACATTGGCTTTATTTGGACATTCAGGAGAAAATAAGTCAAAATCTTTGATTAAACAAATAACGGGTAGTCTTTCTGGCTTTATCATTACAATTATTCTTTTGGCTATAGCTGTAAATGCTGTTGCTTCTATAATAATGGGAATTGTTAGACTCTTGTCTGATGAAGGAAAGAAACAGACTGCATATGACCAGATAAAGAACAGAGGCGGAGCATATACCTATCTTGAAGACGATGCTTTAAAGAGACTGGGGAATTATGATGTTGTGAGTAAGATTTTTCAGACAGAATATTATTCATATGATGCTGTTCAGAGTGAGTTTACAATACCACGAATATCTTATAATGATTTGAAAGAGAAGTATGAAGCCGGTGAAACAAATGCCCCGGAGACAACAGTTCTATGGGATTTAAACTCATTTACATACAACTATCGGACACACTGGGAGATTCTTCTTGCATTAGGTTCACTACAGACAATGACCGACAGTGATGCGTTTGACGCGTATATAGAAAAAGCAGCGGAAAAAATGAATGATGATGGTGAGATACAGGATGCTGATACTATATTTGATGCTGTCACGGTAAATCAGGTCGAAAAGGTAACTTCTGCCCTGCAGAATAAGGGATTGTTTACAGATATTGAATATTATACGAACTATGCAAGCGACAATACGCATGATTCACAGTACAATATGGGTTCTGATAAGGTAAGGGAAGTGTCTTCTTACTGGAATGGCGTGGCTGAATCAGATATGGTGTCGAGTGGTTACACCATAGATAAATATACGGGAGGTTATAATAATTTTTTATTTGAAAATCCGGCGCTTGTCACATTCAGTAATTCCAATCCCGGATTTTACTGGTTTTCGGAGCAGAAAGTAGGTAACTGCGAAAGCCTGTTTTCTCCAAAAGGGTACAGTTATGTAACCACAGCCGGGAATGTTTATCCTGTTATGCTTATCAAAAAAGCTTATAACTGGTTATGGAAGTATGATGGATTTGGATATGTTAAAACCTCATCAACAGGACAGGCAAATGACAATACAGAATATAAGGTCGTAAAGTATACGAAAACTTCAAGAATAAAGGATTTCCTTGATTTAATGCATACACCTGTTGAAGATGGCGGATTAGGTATTGATGAATCTTTAGATTCTGTTTTCATTCAGCTTTTAACAAAAGCGCAGGAGATAGGAGGCGGAACTATTGCCACAGAGTTTGAAAATGCATATAACTACTATCTTGAAAATGGAGAGGAGCTTGTTATTCATTATTACGAACCTCTGTATGCAGGTGTTTCAGGAAATGAGATTATCACGGAAGAGGATAGAAATTCTTTCTCACAGGCTGTTGATACATTACAGACTGACACTGCTGCCATGAGAAATGATATGTCTAAGATATTTGAAGCACAGGCTAATAAGAGCAGCATGGGACTTAAACATGTTAGTACTAATGTTGGTTTAAGTGTTGCAAGGGTGCTTTACAAATATAAATGTCCTTATGAGAAGAGTTATACCACAGAAGAAATAGAATCTGCGGAGGATGCAGGACAGTCAACAAAGGGACTTATGCACTGTGGCAATTATACACATCCGGTAGATTCTCCGGGGTGGGCGGTAATTGCTTTGCAGCCTGCTGTTTATGGGAAAACCAATTCTTCCGCGGATACAGCGGAGACGCAGAACATGTTTTTCGGAGATTATAAGAATACTGTTATTTATGATTTTCAGGGAGGAAGGTATAACACATCTACTCAGGCAGATATAAGAATAGGACTCAGCAGGTCCGGTTTTATATGTTACATACTTAGGACATCGCTGTTTTGTACTGACGGCGGTGGTACATATAAGAATATGTATCAGTGGTGTGATGATATACGAAACTGTCCTTCGATTAGTACCATATACAACAGCTGGGAAAACTGGAAGTTTCAGTCCAGAGACGAATTAATAGCAGGAGATTTAGCTGTTGTAACTACAAGTGATATGGACGGTGATGGCAACAATATAGGTTATTATGTAGGAAAAGACTCTGATGGAAGACATATTTTCTATTATATGGACGCATCTTCCGGATATACGGAAAGAGCTTGTCTTAAAGGAGAGTCAGGGGACAGTGTTTTACAGGAAGTTGATTTCAAATATTTCTTTAGGTTTTATAGAGGCTCATCAGGAATGAGCAAAGATGCTCCTGTGATGAAGTATGTTGAGGAATACGAAGATACAAGCACAGTCCGTTATCAGCCATTCAGTATTTATAAAGCCGTTATGGAGAACTGGCAGCTTGAGAATCTTTTGAAAAATAAGAGAACATGGTCATGGGATGGACTGTACGCGACTTTAAGAAATATCCTTAATAAGGACAGTTTTTCAGACGAGGAGATAAAACATTTTATTGCCGGATTAAATTGTGTCGAGGATTGCGTTGAAAAGGAAGAATGGGTTGGTTATACTGCGTGGGCTGTAAGTGACATTGATGAGTATGAATCGAATGAGCGAGACGATAAGGCAGAAGAAAAATTTAAGGTTGATTCGGATGATTACGACAGTTTTCATCAAATCGTAGATATTGGAAATGTGCTTATGCAGTCTTATAACAATGCCTCTGATGAGCAGAAGAGCATTGCATATCAGGCAATTTACAATACCGAAGCGTGCAGTAAGAGTGGCTGGTGCGCACAGTGGGTAATTGATATTTACAATGCGTCAGTCGGATATGTAAGTACCGGTCTTGGAAGCAATGACGCTAATAAGATGTGGGAGAAGTATTGCAGGAATAGCGATCTTAAAAATCTAAAGGTAGGCATGATAATAGCTGTACAGCATTCAAGTCTGGTGCCGGGAAGTGATGGTTGGATATATGGACATGTAGGCATTTACATCGGCGACGGTAAGGTAAGGCATAATGTAGGCGGAATAAAGGAATGTACGGTTGAGCAGTTTATCGAATGGTTTGATGTATCCAATACTGTCGGCTGGGGATTTGCTAACCCGGATATTAATTATAAGTAAGAGAGGGATTTTCAATGAAAAAAAAAGATACCGGAGAAAAGTTTCTAATAATTATTGTGGTGATAGTCGTTATCATATTGATAATCCTGTTTGCTATGCTTATATCTCTTGTGACTGGAAGTGGCGGACATGATAATTCAGAGGACAATAATACAGAAGAACAGATTGAAACGAAGTATGCAAGAGAGGGTGAGTATTCTAAGGTGCTTACACTGCCTGTTGGAAAGAAGCTGGCAATGTCTGAAAGCAGCAGTTCTGCAAATGCCGGAATAAATGTTTTATTTGCATTCCCGGAATATGATGAGGAATCTTATTCTATAGAGGCGGTTGCAGATAATGAATTCAGGATTACTAATAATTCTACAAAGGCAGTTTTACAGGTGCGGGCGATTAATTCCAATGGTGTAATAATGACAAAGGCTCAGCTGAAAGAAAATTTACCCGACCTGCAGCCGTATGACTGGAATGGATACGCTGTATATGAATGGACGGAGCATGGAAATAATAAGAAGTTTTATCTGCATTATTTCTTTGAATCACAAAATAAGACATGGGGCTTCGGCTATGAAATTGTATCTGCTATGGCATATGATAGCGAAATTACAACAGATTACGAATGGGGCAGAGAGATTTTCAGGAAGTTAAAAATTGAGGAAGTGACGATAAGTGAGTAAAAAAGTATCAAAAGACGCGAATACGGCAAAAGTAAAGACGGCAAATGACAAAAGAGGTGTTATTATCCTGTGTTTAATTGCCTTCATAGTTATATTGGTTATAGCTGCTGTTATTTTGGCATTCATATACCTGGGGACTGTGAAGAAATCAAATCCGGATAAATTGTCGTCAGATGTTGCTAATGAGATTAGACAGGACGAATATGTTGTAAATGGTGATCAGGAAATATTTGAAGAGCTGTCGGCAGCGGTGCGTAATAACTACATATATGCTCTTAATGATGATAATGTCTATGACAAGATGTATCCGTACTGGGACAATTTCCTCATTTCGTCAAATAAATTTAGTTATTCCAATGAAGATTTTAAGACTTATTATGAGGCATTACAGTCTGTATATCACACTAAAGATAGTGATCCACAGCATATTGATATCATTTTTAAGCCGGTGTCTTATGAAGCCTGTGGTCCATATTACCTATTTTACTGTACTATCGAGTACAGCTATTTATCGAAAGAGGGAATAAGCAAGTCCTCTGGGAAACTGGAATACTGTTTTACTATGAGGAAATTAGGAACTATTGACAATAATGGTAAAAATCTTGGCGAACAGTGGAGATTTCTTGATTTTAACATTCAGGATATAGGTGCGTTATATACCAGATTTACACCTGTATCTGATGATAAAAAAACAGGTAATCAGTTATCACCGGGGTTATATGAGGTTACAACTAAGGCTAATGAAGAGGATTAACAATGTATTTAAGAAAAAGATTATGTTTATTAACTGCAGGCATGGCGGTGATGTTGTGCGGGTGTACCAGTTATCAATTTAAAGATAATATAGCAAATGCTAATGAAACGGAAACATATACATACGAGGAAGATGGTGAGAAGGAATCTTCTGAAACCATAATAACAGATATAACCGTTTCCAGAGATATTGACGAAAATGTTGAAGCAGTTACAAAAAGCTATGATATAACTCCTATTCAAGATAATGCAGAATCTCACGGAACATCTGCCATTATTGATATTAAGGAGGATAAGCCCCTTAGTTATCCTGCTGGTGGGTATACGATACAAAACAGTTATTTATCAAACGCCTATGCTGCGCTTAACTCTAATTTAGGCAAATCACTAGGCAATGGCAGTCTGATGGAGGAAGCAGGCATGTATGCGGCCAATATGGCAGCTACAGGCCAGATTATGTCAACTAAAGATGCTGGTTATAAATTATATAGTGGTCAGGGAAGCAGTGTAAGTGCTGATAAAGTAGTAGCTGTTATTAACAATATATGTAACAGATTTTCGTTTGATTCTTGCAATGATGTTTCAATAGGAATTGCAAATAGTGATGCTGGTGAACTGTTTATTGCTGTTGTTGTTAAATAAAAAATAAAAATGAGGTGAGTGAGTATGTCAGCAAGAAAGAAGCAGAAAATTAAGCAGAGTATGGAAGCCCTCTATGGAAGGGATATTGAGGAAGACAGATTTATTAATTATCATTATCATATGGGAAGAATATGGATCTGCATTTTTTTAGCAATAATTGTTTTAGCGGCTTCGGTTCTTACATGTGCTGAGTTTGTTTGTGTCTGGCAGCAGGGCTATGTGGTTGCCATAGGGGAAAAAGCAGATGGGACAAGGTTTATAGGTCTTGTAGAAAGTGCGGATATTAAAGCAGAGTTACAGAAAACAAGCGCCGATGAATTAATATACAATTCTATTCAGACCTGTGATTTGCTTATTGCCGTGGTGTTGCCAATTGCACTTGTAACTATTGTCGTTATGATTCTGTTCATTAGCAAAGTTATGGAATCACAAAAGTTTATCAGGCGCAAACATGAGTATGACAGGATTCAAAAATTGAAAAATGATGAGCATAACATAAAGAAAGCGGAAGGTTATGATTATGCTCATAAGAATGCTCCTGAGATTATGCAGGGGGATGGTCTTGTTAATTAGGGTAAAATAATTTTTTGATTGGAGGAGAAGAAGATGGGACAGTTTATTATCATTGCAGTTGTTATTTTTATGAGTATGGGTTTCTTTATAATGATGTTAATGAGGACGGCAACTATATGTGATGATGCGTGTCAAAGATGCCTTGAAATGGCATTAAGGGAGGATAAGAATAATGTATATGGGGAAGAAGAAAGAAAATTGTTATATTAAGTGTACCAAGTGCAAAAAGATATTTAATAATGAAATTTTTGATATGTCTGAATATGGCTATTATATTAAAGAAAAATCAATAAAGAAATTTTTCTGCAGTTACAGCTGCATGATGGCATATCAGCATGAAAAAGAAAAGTATGATGAAGGCATAAAAGATAATCAGCAAAATCAGGATTATCAGAACTATGATGAACCAAATAAATCAGTTTCAGTAAAAGGCTGCCGGGTATATTCTCCGGCTGGAATACAGTTCAGCTAAAATAGTGCCAAGCTGGTAATTTGCTGTATATTAATATTATAACCACCTCTCAAGCTCATAACTTGAGAGGTGGTTATTTTTGATTATGGGTTGGTTATGGATAAATGATAGTTACTCTTTGTTGGTCCTTATGAATTGCTCAATTAGTGCATTTAATTTATTGATAATGTTTTTGTCGGCAACACAGCTATTGGCAGTTATGCCTGCATCAAACAGACTGACCGCTATGATATTACAAATTTCTCTCAGAAGACTGACACGGTTTTCATCGAAAGAGAAATCCTTTTTCCCATAACCGATTAGAGAAGAAGGATAGAGCTCGTCGTATGCAAGCTGCATAATTGCTAAAAATGAACCTACAAGGGTATTAAAAACTTGACCTTGACCTATATATCTGTTTTTAAATACATCATTGAGCATATCATCGTCAATATCAAGACATGTAATTCTGTCCTCATAATTGAATTCATATGATATATTTTTATCGTTTGGGAAGAGTACGCCATAGCCATCGTTTACTGCAGATAACCTGTTATTTATCTCAGAAATATATGAGTATGTATTTTCCTCTTTTTCTCCTATATGTATATTGTGGGGTATCAGGTCAAAGGCAGCAGTCATATAACCATTAACCAGAGGATTTGTATAGGTTTCTTTATCTAAGCTGTATGGAGCATATCCCACGAATTCAAGAGTACTGGTTCCATTATAAATTGAGTAATTATCCAAAGATATGCTTATAGCTGATGGGAAATCCTGTGAGTAGTACATGGTGTCATTCTGCCAGCTGTTTTTTATGCATATAGGCTGGATATTTCCTTTTGCCAGATAGAAAAAAATATCCGGTGGAACATGTCCCATTGGTGTAAGTTCACTGCCGAGGGTGTACAGGTAATTCCCTGCATTTTTACTTATTTCTACATTACTCATGCGATAATTTGCAACATCTGCTGAATCACTCAGATAGTAAATGTTGTCGCATTGAGAAATGGCATCATCATAGTCCGAACAAAAAGAATTAACATACTTTTCGTCAGAAACTGCGCATTTGCTAATGTAATCCATATAACCAGATTTATACAATTGTGCCTCTGTATAATTAGTATTGCAGGCGTTCTTAAGCAGATAGATAATATCAGCGTTATTAAGAGCATCAGGTGTATCAATATTAATTATATGAGTGTATCCCGAAGGGGAGATAACTGGGTATCTGAGTCCTCGATTATATTCTGTGAAGAAAGGTGCAATAAGGCTGCTTCCAGTAGTTATGTTTCTGGTATAGATACATTTATTGTATTCGGATTTATAATAATTAAACATTTTTGCCCGATTTTCTTCACTTGTCGTCATAATGTATGAATCAGTAAGTATAAGCTCTTTATGTTTATTCATTGAAGAGATAATCTTTGTCAGGGTATCATTCATTAACATTGCAGCAATTAATTTGACAGATAAGCTGTCAGAATGGGGTACAAGAGCTTCCACTGGTGATGAATGCATTACTCTATGAATAACATTATAGAAATATTTCAGTTCTTCTGCATCTAAATCCTCAAAGTCTTTTAATTCTAATAATGTTTCATCAATTTTCTTCTGCAACTCCCCTAATTGATTTTCAAGCAGACAATATGTGTTCAGGACAGCCGTTGATGTTATCTGTATAGGTTTTTCTTCTTCTGTGTTACAGCCAAGATATGATACAAGGATTTCTGCTGTAGATATTCCGGGCATTGCATTTGCAATGAAAGGACATCTATATAAAGCATCTGTTATCTCATTCGGAGCCTGCAGAAGAAACATCAGAAGGTTATGATATAAGAAATTTACCTTTACATTTTCAAGATCTAAGGTTTCACCGGCGTTCCTTATTGGTTCGCATAACCTTATATATGATTTTACATCTTCTGCAAATGAATCATATAAATGTGAAAATACATCTTTTATTCGAGAAACTTTATAATCATTGCTTTCTGGTGAAAAGACAATGGCATCTATTTTTTTATAAACACTGTCTAATACAACATCTGTGTCGCACATAAGCATTTCCTCCGTTATTTATGTTATTATTTGATATTTTCATCATAATTAATCTGATATGCATTGTCTAGTAGACAAAAGGCAGAAAGATGTTACAAAAGTATTACATCGTTATTAATAATAGTAGGAAAAGGCAACTGGTTTATGTTGCTCTTGACAGAATACTTATGGATATCTGTTACAAATGCCTAGAATTTTAGTAAAAGTTTGAAAAAGTGCTTGACATAAACAAAACAGCGTCGGCTTAATTTGTGTGTAGTTTTTTCATACTGCGCTAATTGCGTGGAATTTTGTATGTAGTAGAGAGGTAGCTTATGAGGTTATTGTTTGCACATGCAGCAGAAGATACTGTACTTAAGCGGTTTGTGGACTGCTTGAATAACTACGGTGTTAATGTTGAAACATTTGATATAAAAAGGACAAGAATCTCTGCATTAGAGGCACTTGATAATGAGCATTATGATGTATGTATTATTGATCGTATGCTTGAGAGCAGAAATAAATTTATGATATCGGATTTTGATAGGCTGGTACTTAATCATGAAGATACATTATTTATTCCTTTTCTAAAGGATGATTTAAAAGGCACTGATTTCATGGTGTCTCTGGAGAGACTGGGTATTACTGGTGCAATTTTTGCAACAGACGGAGATGTACAGAACTTTGCTCAAATTATCCTTGATAAAGGAAGAACTAAGAAAAAAGCCCGTATTTATTACGGAATTGATTCTGAATCTTCTGTGAGACATGTTGCAGAGGAGAATGAGATTTTAGATCCGAAAAAGTTTGTCGAGTACCTGAATGATTCAGGCAGTGGAAAAACGGCCAAAGAAAGAGCAGACATTCTCGATAAAGAACTTGATTCCGGAACATTTGCAGCTGTACTTAGAATGGCAAGTGATTCCGTAAAGGAAGAACTTATAACATGTGGTGGTTATGAGCTTTATTATGCTAAAGAGATAGCAGAGAGGGGATTATCCTCTGGAGTGGTTGAAAATGGCAGGACACATAAGAAATCCAAACCTGTTGTCATTGAGAAGGTTGTTGAAAAGGTAGTTGAAAAAGAGGTTGTAAAGGAAGTTGAAAAGGAAGTTGTCCGTTTTGTCGATGTAGGGGAACTTACTGGTGTAATTGGTCTTACAGAAGAAGCAGGTACTACTTTTGTTGCCCTAAATTTATGTAAAGGTCTTGCTTTAAATGACATCACGCCTATGCTGATTCAGTTGCCGGGAACAGAATCAGATATATATGACAGATTTGATTTTAAGACTGTTTTTGGAGCTGATTTTACTTCTCATTTCTCTGAAATTGATAGGGGAGAGGCAGTATCGGAGCAGAGTAATATATTTGAAGGCATAAATTTTTGTGTACCAAATCCAATTACGGATTGGTCAGTTGAAGAAAATTGGAGTGTTGAGAAGACGCACAGGTTATTTCTGGGACTGGGTAAGTATTATAAAGTAATTGATTTTGGTTCGTATTATGATAATGATGATTGTGCAGTTATTATACCGTATTTAAAAAATTTAATTGTGGTATTGGATAGCGAGTGTTTATATGAACAGGGTGAGTTTGAGGGAATACGAAAACTGGCACAGTCAAGACCGGATATGAACATTAAATTTGTATCTGACAGGGGAAAAATTGAAAATTTTGAGGAACTGACAGGCTTTGAGTCATGTTTTACTCTTAATTCTGTCAATTTCAACAACGGGGATAGTGATTTAAACGGAATTAAGGATACATCTGTTGCTGCTCTTCCTGAATTGATTGGATATAAGCCTGCAGAGCCAGTTATATCCAAAGATACAAGTAATAAGGAAGAAGTCAAAGAAGTTAAATCATTACTATTTTCATTCAGAAAAAATAAAAATAAAGGAAAAATAAGAGCTGTAACTCCGAAGAAAAAAACAAGCGACTTTACCATAGAAATCGGGATTGCAGCTGTGTCCAGGGGAGTGGGATGCACCCATTTTGCAATGCAGCTGGCTCATTATCTTTCAAAGAATCATAAGGTGGCTATTGTGGAACAGAACAGACCATATGTGGGAAATTTTGAAAGAGGCAATAATGCTTTTGCTAATATATACCGAACAATTTTTCCTAAGAAGAATTTTAATGGATTATTAACACAAATGTTTTCTTATAACGGCATAGACTTTTTCCCTTTTTGCGATTACACGAAGTTTGTTACGGGTTTTAGGGATAATTATGATTATGTAATCGTAGATTTTGGATCGGAAGTGGATAGTAACTTCTTTAAAATGAATCAAAGAATCGTTGTTGCATCCGGAAGCGAATGGAAGCTGCCGGAGCTTGATAATTTTTTAACCAATGTTGCATTTAAAAACAGTATTGTTACAAATATCAGTTATGTTTTCCCTATGCTGCCGGCATCAAGGTTGGGAGAGATGGCTAAGAGATGTTCTTCTGTGGGAGGGAAGGCATCAATTAAAGCATACAGTACACCTTTATGTCCTGACTGGAGAACTGATTGTGCTGATATATCTGTCATATATGAAGATATTTGTAGAAAATGAAGGAGAATTTAAAATATGAAGGAAATGGTGTTCTGTGGAAATGGATATGCAGATATAGTTATTGCGTCTGTTCTGGAGCTTCTAATGCGCAATAAGAAGGTTGTGGTATGTGACCTTGCAGCTACTTCAACTGTTGTGACAGAGCTTGAAGATATCAGCGGCGCATTTGGTATTGTATGCCGGAATAATTTAGTAGTGGCTAAAGGCTATACAGAAGAAGAATGTGATTATAAGTTTATCTGCATGGGAATGGGTAAGGTATGGTCAGGCAGGAACTGTGAGCATTTTGTTATTGTTAATTATTCCTGGGCAACGATATCATCAGTGACTAATCAATTTTTGTCACTGAATATTGAACCAACATTTATAATTCTTGGACCGAGCGATAAAGAAATAGTTAATGTTGTTCGGGATATTCAGTTAAAATGTAAAGAAATTCTGGCACTGCCATACAGCACAAGAGATATGGATATAATGATGAAGCAGAGAATGACAACCAGCTCATGTTTTCCAATCTATTCAAATGATATGAAAAAAGTGTTGGAAAGTATAATTGATTAATGAATTGTCCTGATTACAGGGTATCAGGATATTGTAAGATAGGAAATAACATCTAATTAGTCAATCTTGACAATTTATAGTAATAACAGTAGCATGTAAATATTAGGTTTTTATTATTCGGAGGATATAATGGGACTAATGATATTTGGTCAGAAGTTTGATATAGGGGATTGTTTTATAGTACTTTCTAACTGTCGTAAATCGGAAAATGGATATTATGGAGCGATATTTAGCTATCAGCTATCATATAACAATAATTATGTGGCACTTCGTTCATGTAATATGTTGCAAATGAAAACTGTGCCAAACTTTGTCAATGAACCTAATCCAATAATAATCCCGACAATTCGTCCATTTTTCAATGAAGCGTTAAATGGACTATACACTTACTATACAAACTGGGCGGTTGGTATAGGGGGGGGGGAAACGAGGTGGTCAATTGCGTGTTGATCAGGCTGAGCGTTTTTTTAGAACGCTTGGACAGATTCCCCAAGATGGACAGTTTTTTGAAATGACCGATGATAATGGAAAGAGGGCTGTATATAAGCTAATTGAATTTAGAGGAGATAACGATTTTCCCTATCGTAACGACAGGAAACGATTTATTAGGTCAGAACCGTGGATTGAATATACTGACCTTGATGGTAATTATCATAGTGCGTCAGTGATTGATATATACAAGAGGGATATAGTCAGTCTTGGAGGCACACCTACAATGTTATTAAACCCTGGAGAGTGTTTTTGTGAGGTGGCTAGAAATAAAGGTGGGGAGATTATCAGCATTGTCAGCTCTTGCTACATGTGTACTGAGTGGAGGCGAGGTTACATCGACGGGATAGAACAGCGGTATATGGATATGATTGAGTGGCATGGTTATACTGAATGCCGTCGGATAGATAAGTATTCAAAAGATGTATTTACCGAAAAGAAGCTGAGTGATGGTTTTATGTCCGGCAGATATGTCAAGGTTGATGCGGCGTATGGAGGCGTGCATTGTAAAGTAATGATGTATCAGCATATTTCGGATTTTTTTAAAATTGAGAATGAAAGAAAAGTAAATAATAAATAGATGTATATTTGAAATTAAGGGTAGAGCAGACGAAAAGTTTAGCTCTGCCTTTTTATGTTACCTTGAAATTAAAACATTGAAAAAACTCAATATAAACACTTGACAATATTTCTTTAGCGTCGGCACGATATTAACAGTCAGATTCCTGGAGGATTTCAGTAATGAAGCGTTTTTTATTTATAAGTCTGTCAGTTTTTTTTATAATGCTTCTTCCTGTTATGGTTAAGGCAGATAGTACAGACGAAGATTCTTCAAAAAGTTATGGAGAGCAGCTTGAGCAGGAGGCAGATCAGAAAGCTGATGATGCCGTTCAGGGGGCGAATGATAATGTGAATAATACTTTGGAACAGCTTAAACATGGAGCGTCCAATATAAATCCAAGCTACGGAAACACTGTTATGGTGGCTGTATTAAGGGGGTGTTATAGGTTTTACATTGGTATAAAAGCTATGGGAGGATATCTTACAGCTTTATCGTGGCTTACCGGAGTGCTTATGTTTGTGCTGTGCAGAAAAAATAAGAAAATGAAAAGGTTAGGCATTTATGGATTCGGATTCATGTTTCCAGCTTTGCTGTGGATATTCATTATTGGGATAGGGACACTTAATGGCATATGGCTGCATAGCCAGAACCAGACATTGCAGTATGGTCAATTATATTTAAACATAGCTGGGAAATATACAATTTACAAAGCCTCGCAAGGACAAAGCGCATATGCAGGAATTATGAATGGTCTTAATGATGTATTAGGCGGCATATCTACAATGACACCAATTCTTATTACAATATTTGAGGCACAGGGGTTAATAAGGTTTGCTTTGTGCAAGTATGACTCAAATAAGAAAGATTTAGGATTGTATGGTTACTGCATTGCAGTGCCTATTGCACTTATTGTTGCTTCAGTAGGGGTTAGGTTCTTAGGAGGAATATTTAAGTAATGGAAGATAAAAATACTTTGGAGCAATCCAATATTAAAGAGGAGTTTTCGGATATTCTTGCTGGCTGGGCTGAGGAAGAAGACGAATTTAAGAAAAAGAAAAAATATAGATATATATGGACAGATTTGGCCAGAGAGCGCATGGATTACTACATGAAATGTATGACAGAATCGAAGGCCATAGATATTAAGTTTAATGTAATTACGAAAAACGGTTATCTTTTTTCGTATGATAATGGCATAACTATCATAATGAGCTGGCATGCATTAATGAATGATGTAGGTGCGCAGCTTATGAGGGATTATAAGGGGAAATCAGTTGCACTTGATAAAGTGTATACGGTGAAAGTAACAAGCTACAATGAAGAGGGAACATATGGACCGGTGGTATATGTATCCCAAAAGCGCACATTAAATGATAGAAAACATGAAGCAGAAAGAGCCATTGATGAAGTTATCGCCTTAAAAAAGACAGTTCTGTTTCCGGCAAAGGTGGTGTGCGTATTAGAGAGTATGTGCGGAATTGTACTTGACATTGGCGGGTATGGCATAAAGGGGTTTTGTTCGTTTGATGATTGGTCTGAACTGGGCTCATCGATAATAAAACCGTGGCTGGTTAAGCCGGGAACAGTTGTGTATGTAAGAGTTGTAAAAAGAATGAAGAGGCAGAGCAGAGACAGTGAGCGATATGCAAGACCACTGGTTGCAGGCGGATACCGCTGTGTAAGAAAGGGAGGGGCTTATCTGGCAGGAGAAGTTTATAACGTAGGTGATGAGGTTGTGTGTACTATTGTTCAAAACAGAGAATGGGGAGGATTTGCTTACATTGAAACTGTTGCAGATGCCGCTGTTATGATCAGAGCGAAAGGCAAGAAAAGACAAAGATATGAATGTTATGAGAAGTATCTTGTGAAAATAGAAAAGGTTAATGATATTAATGAACGAATCCGCTATGTTGGAACACTGGTGGAGAAATTAGAAGAAGAAAAAGAGGAGTAAGGTCATAATGAGTTCGGAATTTTTAGAAAAATGGTCTGATTTGGAAAAGGACTTCTTATATAATATATCTTTACTGGAAGAAAAAAGCATGTATACATATCGAGAAGGTGATTATTTTCATGTTCAGTCAAAGGCTATGAGAAATCAGGTGGATTACGATGTATTGTCACACCGGGTAATGACTAATGTTATAAGGGAGCATGACATATGGATTACTAAGGTTGTTACAGAGCTGGTAATAGCAACCACAGCCACTATTATAGAGTATATCAAACTGTATGGAATACCTGTTATGGTGCGCCTTGAAGAGGATATCATTAAGAACAGATTGGACATATTAGTGCGGGAAGGACTTGTGAAGTCTTTCGTATTAAAACAGGAAGGTTCAGACGAGAGTCATGGCACGTATTATGTAAGCACATTAGCAGGAGTTGATACGGTCAGGAGACATTGTAAAGTGCCGAGACTCACATATGATAAAAATATTATGAGTGAATGTACAAGCAATATCCTGCTTAGGCTTGTGGGAAATAAGATATCGCTCAAGGTTTTAAATGCGATGCAGGATAACGGATGTGTGCTTGACCATGAGAAGAGCAGCTTCCTTTCTACGGTATATCGAAAGGAAGAGGAAAGAAAAGAGAAGCTTTTCTGTGTTGTGGAGTGTACTAAAGAGGTGGAAGATAAGACTAAGAGGTACGGTGTTATTGTTGAGCCTGTTTCCTATAGCGTTGAAAAGTGGAAGACGGAGAAATCATTAGAAGACGATATAAAGAGCAGATTAGGGTTTATAAATCAAGCTGTTAAGAATCTTACTGAAAGAGAAGAAGAACCGTGTGATGATGTGGCTGTTATCTTTGTTATTGACAGTAAAAAATGTTCAGACAGGTTATCAAACTCAATCTATGAAAGATGTGCATTTTTATTTGAAAAGAGTCTTTTTACTGCAGATGCGATTCTTAATGTAAATAAGGTTGTAAACGAATCATTTTTTGCGTATAAGATAGGCGAAAATGGATTTGAGATTGCTGATGATGGAAAATTCAGCGTACTTTTTGGAGAAAATAAGAAGAAAGGAAAGCGTTTCACCAGTGAGACTGCCAAGAAGCTGGGATTTACTGTATAGATGTAGACTGTAAGTATCCCAGAAAGGGCTTGTCATAGCAGTAGCAATGATATAACATTCAAATATAAGCAGCAGCTATAAGATATAGCAGATAAATGATGCTGTTTGTAGATAAAAGAACAAATGGAGGTATTGCATTTATGGATTATGCAAAAATTTTTGCTCAAAATTTGCCTATGGAGCAGGGCGTGATTGAAAAATCAGATAAGAATGGGAATAAGGCTTTAACATCAGAGCAGAGAAAAGTGGTTAGAAGGTATTCTGATGCCTTGATCAAGAATTATATTTTAAATGAGGTTTTTTCGGAAATATCGCCCAAAAAGAATCTTAAGAAAAATATTGATGGAGTTACAATCATTCTGTCAAGGCAGGAGCTGAGTGACGATTTGAGGAATGAGCTGGAGGGCAAAACTAAAGTAGAAGCAAGTGTAATTCTTGAAAAAAACATAAGTGTAGCTGTTATGGGCATTCAGACCAAAGGACCTGCCGGACCTATCATTTATGTATCACAGAAAAAAGCAGAAAAGATTAGAAAAAACAGAGAGGTATTGAATGCACTTGAGGGAATGATCAGGGAAAGAGATTTTACAAGAATTCCGGCCAGAATTACATATGTGAATTTGGAGAAAAGGATTCTTAATATAGATATCGGTGATTATGGTATTCCCGGATTAATCAGATTTGAAGGCTGGGAAGGTGACGAGATTACAGAGGATAATTTCAAAGAACTTGTAGGAACAGTCTGCCATGTATCTGCTGTCGGCAGATATGGTAATGGAATAGAGGATAAACAGCTTGCCGGGGCATTCAAGTGTATTACTAAGACACCGAAAGCCGGCGCATATGAGGGCTTGGATAGAAGATATCCTGTAGGCTCAACAATCGTAGGAACAGTCAAATCTATCGAAGATAAGTGCTGCTGGGCAAGAATCGAAGGGGAGGAAGTTAATATTATGTTGTACTTCCCATGGGATAGAGATGGTGACTATGAGTGGGACAAAGTTGTGTCAGAACTAACATGTGGGCATACATACAGTATATTAGTGACTAAGAATGAGCCTATGAAGAAATTGCTTAGAGGCAGAATACTTCATGAATTGCCGGATAGAGTTGATAAAAAACTGGAACAGAAGGTTATGGAGGATGTCGTAAAGAGCAGAAAGAGACAGATATTTAACATCAGCCCTTCGGATAGAAACTGGGGACTGCCAGATCATGTATAAGATAAGACAAGGAGGAAATAAACATGGCAGAAAATAACTTTAAGGAATTAAGTCCATGCGGGGCATTGATAATGAAAATTGTGTGGGAAGCACCGGGAGAGATTTCAATACAGGAGCTTATTGATAAGTTGAACGATAAATATCAAAAGGCTTATGCAAGAACAACGGTTGTAACATTCTTAAGTAAGTTAAAAGATAAGGGGTATATTGATACATATCGTAAAGGAAAGCCGGCTTATATTGTTGTGCGCATTACTGAGGATGAATACAGAAGAGAGCTATTAAAGAGTAATGTTGAATTCTGGTACAATGGAAACACTGTTGATATGATTGCTACAATATGTGAATCACAGGATTTAGGAAAAGATGGAATTGCCAAGATTAATGAAATTCTTGACAGGTATAGTAAGAAGTATGAATAATACAGAGTGATCAGAAGGTGCTGCATAGAATCTTTCAATCAGGAAGCGTGGCAGCACCTTTTTCAAAGACCATTAATGACGCGATATGAATTATATCTACGACATATTCCCCCGGAAGTATATTTCTTCCTCCATGTATCCTTTTATTTCCTCCCTGCAGCCACCATGTGCCTGCTGCCAGCCCGTCATATTTTTCCTGATAATAATTTTAATTTCTTTGTGTCAACCGTATCTTTCCATTTCCCAGAGTAATTTTTTCCTCCGGCAGAGAAATGTAAATCCTTACCCATTTAATTTGAGGTTTTATTTTTGCATTATCTTGTAATTTACAGTAGGAGTTCCCTTCCTTTCCCCCTTCTCCTCATGTTACCTTTCCTCATCATAATATAATCCTCTCCAGGGGAGAACCCTCTTTCCCTTTCTCCCTTTTCCCTCTACTCTCAGGAAGGATTAACTCCCTTTCTTCCCCTTGAGAGGGAGGAGAGCAGGAGAGAAGCGAGAATTCAGGATCGTGGGTAAGGATTTTTGCATTGGCATAATGTAGAAAAAGAAGCGCTGTGAAGAAAGGAGGAATGCCGGAAAGAAAGGGTATCCCCCCTGAAGATAATTAGTGGCAGCAGGTGCGTCACTGGGTGATGAAATATTGCCGTCCGGCACGAGGAAGTTTAGATTGAAGCGTGGAGAAAAAGAATGTTTGTCCTTTGGGAGAATGTCGCAGATATATTTCATATTGCGTCTTGACGGTCTTTGAGTATATTGCTATAATATTTATAGTAATTATTGATATTGTCGGATAGCTTTCTTATATTGCTACTCTTCTATGATAATTCTAATGATTGGAGGTTGATTAATACTGTGAGTGATTTATTTGATATGACGATAAAACCTGCTTTTTTCAGCAAATTAAAGCCGGAGACACAGGCTACTTATTCTATGGTTATCAATGCTGCCATGAATTACTGTTCAAAATCCTTTGAGGATATTTCTGCAGACGATGCCAGAGCTTTTGACAAGAATCTATGTGAACGTGAGGAAAAAGGAGAAATTAAACACACAACTCACGTAACACACATATCTATTCTGCGTTCTCTTGGCGATTTCATTGCTAAGTGCAGCTTTATTGACGATTATGTCAATCCTTTTGATTCCATAATTGTTAAAGCTGTCGATGAAGAATTATCCTCTTCTGATATTCCTTCACTTGATAAGGTAGAAATGCTGTTAGCAGCCTGTAATGACAACGACAGGCTCATATTTAGTCTGGCTGCCAAGTGCGGACTTTCGACTTCTGAGATATGCTCTCTAAAGGATTCAGATGTATTTACTGATGAGGAAGGTGTCCTCCGTGGTGTTACCATCAGAAGCGGCAGCAGATATCACAGAAACATAAAACTTCCGGAAGATGTTCTGTCCCTGCTTTCGTTTCACCTCAGACAGGGCGTATCTGAATACCTGTTTGTAAACCGCCGGAACAATCAAATGAAGCCTAGAGACCTGCAGCGAAAACTGCAAAGATATTTGACCGAAATTGGTATCCCATCTGAATTTACAGTTGAGGACTTAAGGCACTGTGCAATTGTTTATATGAAAGCCGGCGGTGCTACTGATAACGAGATTGCGGACTATATTGGTATATCACATGTTGGAAGATTAGGAGCGCGATACAGAAAAGTTGCTTATGAAGATATGTTCATGGCAGCAGACAAATCACTGGTCAATCTTTCTGAAGAACTGGCCGCAAAACTTTCTGGAGAAAGGAATCAGGAATAATGGATAGATTATACAGAATCAATAAAAAAATGCCCTGTGTGCAAAGAGGAGCATCAGTATTGGACTATTAAATTGACAAATGAAGAACAGGCTTTACTGGACAAATACACGGAAAAATACAAAAATGAATCCTCATTAATGTCGCTTCTGTCTTATCCCGGAATAGATATCATCAGAACCTTAAAATGCGGCATATGTCACGCAGAATTTGAAGCCCATATTAGTGTCCGTAAAGAAAATGAAATCGGCTACAATAGTTCCGATTCCGTTCAGATAGGAATAATTCCTTTTTGATTGCTTAATGCCTGCTAATATGGTATATTATAGCCATATTATTTATTTTTCATTTGAATCAGCATGTGTTCATTCTGATTGGTTATTATAGCTTTCGAGGCTATGATATTGGGATATTTCCAGCTTAAGTTAATAATGTATATTTATTGGACTTTGTGATTTTCACAGAGTCCTTTTTTTATGCCCTGAATTAGCTTAACTGTTGATATATATGAAATCCACTCTAGTGGAAATATTTTTATGGAGGTGCCAGATATGGCGAATTTAACTGTAAATGAGCTGCGTTATTTAAACACATGCCCGGAATTATACGCAATAAAGCGTATAGGAATGAAATCAAGAACCAGTGAGAAGCGTCTGATAATAAGAAAATGTATTAACGCTCTCTCTGCAGCATTATCTGATGAAACTGACTATGTTTCAGCTGTTGTTAATGCTGTTGAATCAATTCCAAAAGATTTTTTCATTCATTCATGTGAAGAGGATGCAATGAAAATGAAACTTGAAGCCGAACTGCTTCGAGTTGGTGGTTATTTACTTGAGTATATAGGCGGTGATTCTTGTAAATCCAGCGTAAAATATGATTTTTCTTATGGTGAAAATTATCGTGATTGTCAGATTGACAAGGTAACTGGTATGGCTGATTTAGTAATTGAACGGAAAGAATATATTGAAGCCATTTACATCCGTTCAGGATTACCAGCTGAAAGCTACATCGCAAGATCAGATGCTAACAAACCTATAAACTCGATTACAATTAATGCTATTTATAACGGCATTAGGACAATGTATCCCGGCAGGGGTATAAAGGTATCATTATTCTACTTGACCAGTAAGAAAGATGATAAGAAAAAGGATTTTTTTGCAGATTATGAACTCAGCAAAGGAAGTAACATAATTTCTGTTGATTACTCTCCCCAGGATTCTGGTAATCTCTCATATGCACTGCAGGTAAACAGAACTTGCAAATGCAGTGAATGTGACCAGAGAACAACCTGCAGGCTTAAGACTGTCCGCATAGAGGAAGAACTTCCATCTATCGAAAGAACAGAAGAGAGTAAATCATATGAATATACTGATTCCCAGAAGAAAGTAATAGACCATGTGAATGGTGCTATGTACATCGAAGCTGTTCCCGGTGCTGGTAAAACAGCTGTACTTACCGAGCGATGCTGTGCCTTAGTTAATAAGGGAATTAAACCTGATAATATTCTGTGTGTGACCTTCACTAACAAGGCAAAAGACGAGCTGAAAGCCAGACTGACAAAAAAAGGCTGTGTTGATGTTTCAATCGAGACTTTTAACAGTTTGGGATATAACATATTAAGGGAATGCTCGTCTATGGTTGGAGATGTCCGTCTTGCCGAAGATGTGGATAAAAAGCCTCTCATTGAAAAGGCATTATCTGACTGCTATAACGAAGGCATACGGGTGAGGGGAGCAAACTATAGCGCTCTTCAGGGCGGCGAATACTGTCTTGTTAATATGTTTTATAAAAAGATTGAGAACATTGAAACATACGGTATTGACGCATATCTTGAGAACAGAGCCGGAAAGGACGATACGGAAAATACTTTAAAAGTATATGAGTATTATAAACAGCTCCTTAAAGTAGATAACTATATCTATTATGATGAGCAAATCTCCAAAGCAATAGAACTGTTTGAAAACAAGCCTAATATCTTAAAAATGTATCAGAACAGGTTTAAATATATTATGGTTGATGAGTTTCAGGATGTTAATGAAGCTCAGTTTAAAATGGTTAAGATGCTTGCCGGAAGTAAAGAAAATGTTGTCTGCGTCGGTGATTCTGACCAGTCAATTTACAGCTGGCGCGGAGGTGATCCAAGCTTTGCTCTCAACTTTAAAGATTATTTCCCTAGCGCCGAGATTGTTTTTATGGTGGATAATTTCCGTTGCACCAAAAGTATTGCTGATGTTGCCAATACACTTATAAGCAACAATACTGACAGATACAATAAAAACATTGCTGCACACAAAGATGGTATGCCTGTGTGGTTCTATGATCTTAAAAACAATCCTTCTGATATCGGTATAATCATAGGAAGTCTCCTGAAAAAATTTAAACCGGGAGAAATTGCAATCATCAGCAGGAAAAATAATTCATTGGATAAGTTTGGATTATGCATAGATCCTACAGGAAATCTAACATCTAAGGAATTTTTAATTGAAGATGCCGTTTTCTTGTCTATCAGAGATTTACTCACTTTTATGAGCGACCAGCTCAATGACGAAGCTCTTTACAGGCTTTTAGTCAGATGCGGTGCTGGTAAGAACGATTTCTCAAAGATAAAATTAAAAAACTGCTCTTTGATGGATTGCTTAAATAATAATACTAGCCTTACATATGATACAAATCTTGGCCGGGCTTATGAAAAAATACTGAAAGCCCTTGAATATCTCAAGAACTCTGATGATTTTTATGAGGATGGTGTTATGGAATCTACATTATCCAGAATAATCAATATTCTGTTTGATTTTGACTTTCATCCGGTCATTAAGATTCTTACTGATAAGGCATATGAGCGTATTATTAGGACCAAGTCTGAATTATTATTTTACATGAACAGCCTTGTAAATTATGGAGACAGCACAGAAGTTTCCTACAAAGAAACAGACGAGAAATTCAATCTGCTTACTGCTCATAGCAGCAAAGGTAAAGAATTCCCTTGTGTTGTTATTTACGGTGTAGACGCATTCGAGTCTACTCCGGAGGAAAGAAGGCTTCTTTATGTCTCTATGACCAGAGCTAAAGAATCGCTGTTCATTATTAAAAATATGGACAGTGAAAATATGGTGGAAGAATTTAAAACCTGCTGCCACGAAGCATTTTTAAGAAGAAGGAGGTAGTCTGCAATGGTAAAATGTTTTACGGGAGACAAGTATTTGTGTGAACAGGCTCTTTTAAAGGAATTGCCGGAAAACAGGGATTGTATCAATTATCTGGAATCAGATAAGTTTGATAATGAAGAATATGGTTTCTTATTTTCCATATCCTTTTTAGGCGGTTCAAAAACACTTGTATTTAAAACCGATATGCTTGATGCAAATGAAACCTTATTAGATGCTTTGAGTGAAGATATTAATAATAATCTTTACATTATTTGCAGGAAACTTGTAAAAAATCGAAAGATAAGTAATAAACTCAAGGTAATGGGCGTTATAACGGAATTAAATGTAACTCCTGATATGGTTTTAAAGATTTTCAACGAGTTTGGTACTGAACACGCTAAATATATAGCCAAACGCATTGGTTTATATGAGAAGGATAATATTATTGAAGGTTCAGCAATAGCCAACTGGCATGATTCGTTGTCATTATTAGACGACATCACGACAACTGCCATTGATAGTATTATACCGGCTTTTAAAAAAGATAATGTGTGGGCTCTTAAGGACGCCCTTATGAATTGCAATGGCAAGCTGGTTATGGAACTTGCAGATAATATTCTTGTAGAACAAAACAGCATAGCTGTTTTGTCAGCCTGCCTCATTGATTTTCGAAATGCTCTTAAATTGTCATATTTTAAGGGCGATAAAAAGAAAATGGAACGAGCAAAGAAAGAAGCAAACATAAGGTATGTTCCTTATTTATGCGAACAGTACACAACTAAACAGCTGAACAACTGTTTTGAGCGCATCCTACTTGGCATTCAGCATCTTAAGTCCGGATATTCCGAGCTGGAGCTGAAAAGTGTCTTAGGATACTGCTTAAATGAATTGGAACATTAACGCACAAGAGGGGATATTTTTTATCCCTTCTTTTTTATTTATTATGGAGGTGCAGGACATGCATATAAAAGTTAAGGAACAGGAATTTGAAGAAGGTGCTGTGGGGTATTCTCTTGATGTACCCATTATTCGATCAAGCCATCTTATGCAGGAAATAATCCATTTAGGCTTTGAACCAAATAAAGTAATTAATATGGCTTATTGCGCACTTAAAACGGAATATGCTAATAAACCTATGGATTCTCTGCAGATATTAGAATTGATTGATGATAATGGTAAAAGTGTTTTAGAGTTTTGGGCTAAAGCTAATGCAAAGGTTGGTACAGATACAAGCGAAAAACCTTATTTGGAATATAATATTACATTTATTATGCCTGATGATGACTGATTTATACGAGGAGAATAATGTATGAAAATCAATGTAATCAGGTTACTGACTGTATAATCTAAATTTAAACGAGGTGAAAACAAAACTATGAAACGCAGAAAAATATTATTTACGAATGGAATGTCAGACGACTTCCTTCTTATTGTAACAGATGCACCGAAAGAAGCTATAGAACAATACTGTAGGTGGCATTTGCTGCAGATAGAGAATGGCTGGAAAAATTGTGAGACATTTCAGACGTTGAAGCAAAAATATCATGTCAAAGAGTTGCTGGATAGCGAAATTGATGAGGCAACTGATATTGAAGTGATTGGATTTGATGAATGCTTCGACTTTCGTAACTATTATGGATAAAGTAAATAAATATTTCATTAGGAGAATATGAATATGAAAATTTATCGTGTCGAAATCGTTGAACCTTTATCGGAAGAAGGAGACTCATATGAGTTTTCAAATCCGGAAAAGACTATTAAAAAATGGTTCGAACTTGGAGAAAAATACCCTATGTGTGTAGGGATTTTTGCTAAAACACAGAATGATGCAAAAGCACTCATCGAGTGTGCATCAAAGATGGATATTATGGCTTTATGCAAAGAGCATAAGTGTCATTACCGCCCTGAATATCTAATAGATGGTATTCAGAGAGGTCTATCAAACAGCAGGCTTATATCCTGGGAATATGATTCTGTATTCCCTTTCACTTTTGGATAAGAATAAGATTGGAGGTATCAGATTGATGATTGACGACAGCTATCTACTGGCTGATACTATCTCTCATATAGGTCAGAGAAGAAGAGAAAGAAAAAAGGGGTATTATGTTTCCGGTATTCCTTGTAAAAATCATAGTGGTCTTAACCTGATTTTCAACAGACCTAAGAGAAATAGGAAGTGTCCTATTTGCGGTGCAAAGCTTTTCCTTGTATCCGAAGTGGACGAATTTGAAATTGCCCGCATCAAAAGCTGGGCAACAGGAAATTTATATATAGAAGGGAGTCATGCTTAACCTAATCGTGAGATTAGGTTGTATGTATCAAGCTGCAAATTACATGCATAAAACCCGCCTGTAATATCGCGTAATGGCAAGGCAGGGCTGGGGAATCCATTTTCACTTAGATGTTAAGTGAGTGGATGGTATGGCATACAAACATGTTTTGACAAAGGAAGAGCTGAGATATCGTCAGTCTCTTCCTTTATCTATTAAGGAAAGAATGTCCCTTGAACGCATCAGGGAATTCTGCAATATGTATGGAGTTGATGGCGTTTATGCCAGTTTCTCCGGAGGATTAGATTCTCTGGTTACATTACATCTTTCAAGGCGCTTTGATTCAAATATCAAAGGTGTGTTTATTGACACATGGTTAGAACACCCGGAGATAAGAAAGTTTGTCAGGTGTTTCAGTAATATAGATGTAATAAAACCTGAGAAAGACCTTAAAACAATTGTAAATCAAGATGGCTGGTGTTTTCCAAGCAAGGATATTTCTGAGGCTATTGAGAGTTATAGACTGGGCAAGAAGTGGGCTGTAAATAAATTAAATGGTCTTGATAAAAATGGCAACCCAAGTAAATATCGTGAAAGATATAAGAAATGGCTTTATGTTGCCGAAAATTGTCCTGAAAAAATTTCCCATAGATGCTGCTTAGACAGCAAAGAAATTCCGGTCAGGAAATATGAGAAAAGAACCGGCAGGAATCCTATTATGGGATTAAGAGCAGAGGAAAGCGCAAGAAGAACAGAGAGTTATTTAAGAACAGGCTGCTTATCATTTTCCAAGCGGCCAGTATGCAAACCTTTGGGCTTCTGGACTAAGCAGGATGTGCTAGAGTATATTGTTAAATACAAGATACCCTTTGCTTCCCCCTATGGCTCTATAATCATTGACGGTCAATTACCGGGACAGGTTAATCTATTCGATTTAGTCAATCTAAACTGTTCTTCATGCAGTGTCTGTAAATACCGCACAAGCGGAGAAGAACGGACAGGTTGTGTATTCTGTCCTGTTGGATACCATTTACAAAAAGAAAAGTTTAACAGACTTCGTGCTTATAACCCTAAGCTCTATGATTATTGTATGGAAGAGCTTGGAGAAAAACGATTGTTTGAATGGGTTGATAAACATCTTAATTAGTAAGAATAAAACATATTACTAATATACAGCTTTTAAAAAGTCGATGAATAGCTTATTATGGTTATTCATCGATTTTTTTATTGCCTTTTCCTTTGCGATATAGTATATTAACTGTATATTAGTGATTTTATTTTAAATTGGTACGATGTTCGTACTGGTTGATTATTATAGTCCCTGTGGCTATAATATTGGGATATTTTCGGTTTAAGTTAATAAAGTATATTTATTGGACTATGTGATTTTCACAGAGTCTTTTTTTTATGCTCTGATTAACTTGACTGTTAATATATGTAGTCCGCCTTTGGTGGAAATATTTTAATGGAGGTGCAGTATATGCAAGAGAAAAAAAATATAGGTAAGACCTATGAAGGAACAGAAGAATATGTGGCTTTTTTTGTTAAAGGCTATTATGTTCTCGTACAAGAAAGCAGTTTATGTGGGTTAGATTATACCATATATGATGCAAATTTCCGAGAAATTGAAGGAGGAGTTATTACTGATAATGAAACTGATGATAAGCTGGCATTTGGCTGTGATATGCTGGCAGAAATTGACAGTTCCATCATGTTTAATGACATTGTTATCGTTGATTATAACATGGTAACAGCTATTGTAGACAGAAAACCTGAGTTTACTACTAAGGAAAAACCTATTGTAGCTGTAGATTTTGATGGAACACTGGTTAATTGCCAGTATCCGCAGATGGAGAATCCGGATTTATTACTTATTTCTTATATTAAAAAACATAGAAATGATTACATATGGATTCTTAATACCTGCCGTAAGGGGCAGGAACTTCTTGATGCCGTATATTATCTGGCTAATGAGCACAATGTTTTCTTTGATTATATAAATGAAAATACTGACTCAATCATTGCCACATATGGAGACACAAGAAAAGTTTCCGCTGATATATACATTGATAATTCCGCTATGACTGCTGCCAATTTCTTAAATAAACCAAACGAGGAGGTATTTGCATCATGAAAATAGAAGAATGTATTGCTATTTTAGAAAATATACGGGAGAATATTTCTTCCGATGGTGAAATCTCTGTAGGATTAAGCATAACTGCTCTTACAGATGCTATATGTTATGCCCAGACATGCAAAAATCAGACGGCGCATCAGCATAAAACGAAGAGAGGCAGTATCTGGCTTATTGGCTGCTTAACTCAAAATCTGGCTAATAAGCTGGACTTTTACTACTCTTTTTCAGAAAATGGCTGTAACTACTACAGCAGATGCTTAAAAGATAACAATCATAGGGAATTTGTAATCGTAGATGATTACGAAGTATCTTGGCTGGATCAGCGCAATAAATAGAAAGGCTAATTATTATAATAGAAGGAGGTTGGAAAAATCTATGTGTAAAGTTAGTGATATAGTATTAGAGGTCAAAACTCTGACAGATGGAGAAATCTATAGTATAAGAACTCTTCAGGAAATTAGAGACACTTTTCCCAAAAAAGATGTAATAGGCATAGAAAATACAGATGGTTACTATGCTAACTCTACCGGAAAATACAAAATCTGTTCCTCTGATTCCGAGCTGCTTACTTTTTGTGATTGTGCCCGACACGCAATATTTGCCTGCTCCAGCACAGAAGCTATGCAGTATTTGGGCAGCCTGATTAATACAAAAAAATTTGCTTATAAAGCTGATTTTTGATTTTTAACCGGAGGTGCAGGACATGCAAAATATATCGGAGAGCATTTCTGACAAGATTATTGACTTACTTTCTGATTCAGACAAGTATAGTCTGAAAAAATGGAATACCTATGGTATTGTCAAATCTGCAGAAGATATGCTGAATTTACTGCTTATTTTAAAGTGTTTTGATTCTGATTTGGATCAGGTACACGATTATATGATGGGTAATATCAATGAAATTTGTGGTATCTATATTACTTCAGCAGAATCAGACCAGGAGGTTGCTGATATCCTTCTACAAACATTTACAGTGTTTCACTCTAGAAATGAACTTGAAAAATATGTGATAGAGGAGTCATTGTTAGACGATACGGAAACTTTTGATGAGTTCCTGTATAACAACTTTGTTATAAACAATGAGCCAGTCTACTTATTAGACGGAAGATGCTGACTAAAATATAATTGTAGACAATTTTGGAGTAAAAGAGGCGGTAACGCTTCTTTTTTATTGCATATTAGTCATTAATATGCTATATTATTATTGTATTTTTTATTTTATTTTTGGAGCATGACATGCTGTTTTGTGCTTGGTATCCAGTTTATTTATATAAACTGCGATAGGGGATATTTTCAACAAGTTAATTGGTATATTTTAAAGACTTTGTAGATTTCTACAAAGTCTTTTTTTTATGCCCAGAGTTGGCTTGTTGTTTATATAAATATACTTTTTCCCAATAGGGATAAAAAATAATATAAGGAGGTGCTAGATATGGTATTTGAAACAAAGAGTGGCAGTAGATATTTTACAGATTCTACTGCAAAAACAATCAGTGGAGGGAAGCTCTCAGAACCTGTGAGCTACACACATGGCAGCGCCATTATAGGTGCGCCCGCTGTATTTTATCTTGCTGACGGAAGAATCTTAAGGACTTCAACTATTACAAGATATGTTATGTAACCATTTAATTAATGGATTTTCGGAGGTGTCAGAATGACAATTAAAAAGAAAATGATCAGGAATAGGAAGAAAATTATGTCCACTCTCTATGCATTAGAAATGATGCTTATGGGTGGACTTGGTGCCTTGCTCGTGTTTTTTTGGACATTTACATGTATATATGAGCATGCATACGAAAATTACGGTGCAGGGCTTCCTATTACAGGAAGTTCATTAGCTAACTTCCTGATAATAACAGGCTATGAACTGTTATTCGTAATGGGAATAATCGTAACGATTATAATAATGGACCTTGTTAAGAAGAAAATATTTATTCCTTTTAACAAGAAAGTAAAAAGATGGCTTAAGCCAAAGTCGTCGAAAGTGGTGTACTAGACATCCGTTCAGCTATCTAGTGAGGGAGTCTTTGTTTTAATAACAAAGACTCCATTATTTTTATAAGGAGGTTAATTATGAACGATTTAAAAAACGCTTTAAGACCGCTGAACTCAGCTATGATGGTGGGACAGACTTCAACCGTCAAAGTCCTTCATGAAATGAGGAAGCGTGGACATATAGATCATGCAATGCTCTTCTGGGGATATTCTGGTTGTGGAAAAACAACCAGTGCAAGAATAATGGCCAGTTTTCTTAATTGCGAAAACCCTGTTGACGGAGAACCTTGTAACGAGTGTTCTAATTGCAAGGCGCTACGTGCAGGTAACTTTTCGGATTATTACGAACTTGATGCTGCTAGTAACAGCGGTAAAGAAGATATAGAGAAGTTACTTGAAGGCGTAAGCTATGCTCCGCTGGTAGGAAAAAACAAGGTCTATGTAATCGACGAATGCCACAGGCTTTCATCAAGTGCATGGGATGCTTTACTGAAAGTTATCGAAGAACCACCCAAACATGTTTATTTCATGCTCTGCACAACAGAGCTTGAGAAAGTTCCTAAGACAATCCAAACACGAGCAAAAGCATATAGCTTTACTAGGATTTCTGAGGAGGATATATTTTCTTATCTTAGTAATCTCAATACAGAGTTAAATAAGGGATATACCGAGGGAGCTTTAAGATTATTATCCGAAATATCTGACGGCTCAATGAGGGAAGCGGTTAATAATTTTGAGCATGTTTCCACTCCTTTTTCTAACGGAGAAGAGATTACGGAAGACAGTGTTCGTAGATACCTTGCCATCATTGGTCCTGAAACTGTACTGGAATTTGTTTTGAATGTTGCAAAGGGAGATATTGTGCATTCTTACAATATTCTTGAAGAACAGGAAAAAAACGGAGTGAACGCAGAGGCTTTTATTAAAACGGTGCATAATTCTTTGTCTGATTGTCTTTCAGCCAAGTTTGGCAATCGAGATGGTTCGTCTGCTGCATATGCTGAAGCCCTTAAGGGTGTAGAGTCCATTTCTCTTGAGAGGTTAGTTTGCTTAGCTGATAATTTCAACGAATGTTATTCAAATTTATCAGAAAGAAATTATGCCTCACTTAAGGTCAGAGTGGCTAAACTATGCATTATTGAACCTAACGAAAGTTCTATATCTTCTCTAAAAGCTGAGATAGGTAGGTTAAAGTCTCAATTAAAAGGCATAAATGTTTCTGCTAACTCTAATGCAGAAGAACATCCGACACATGATATTTTAATGGCTGATGATGAACCATTAGAAGAAAGCACAAATACTTCTCCTGCAGAAAGCAATGATTTCGTTCAGGATAATTGTTATTCCGACAGTGAAGAAGATGCGTATTACTCTCATATGGCAGCCGCTGAATATGATTATGAGTACTCTGCTGATATCGCGGATTTAGCAGAAATGGAACAGGATATGCAAACGGTTACGGAAGAACCGGAAACCGAAGAGCAAAGCGAAGAGGATATTGTTTCCCTTGAGGATATGTTATCTATAGAGTTTCAGCATATTCAGCAGGAAGAGGAGAAGAAAGCTGCTGAAAACCCTTTCTTATCAAATCCTGATGAAACAGATAATGAAGATATTCCTTTTGAAAGTGCAATGACAATAGGTGACTACACTGGCGGAATTGTTTTTAATTCTGCATCAGCCGCTGGTGTTTTTAAAGCCAGCCAGCATAAGACAAATCAACTTAAAGCTAAAATAATGGAAATAAGAAAAACTGATCCTTTATTTGATGTCTTGATAGGTGACTGCTCTGTCACCGTTGTTAATGAAGAACAGCTGGTGATTAAAACACCTTTTGAATCTGTCAAGAGGATAGTTGACGCATATATTACTCGTTATGAGTTAAACGACACTGTGTGTCACTATCTTGAAAATATGAAATTTGAAATATAAAAATATGGAGGTACCGGATATGGTAATAGACAAAAAATTCTTATCAAAGGAGTATGGTTTAGTAATATTCACAAAGAAAACTGGTAGATGTATTATCTGCTTGGAAGCAACCGGTTATGCGCTTCTTGAACTGTATGCAGTACAGCATACCCTCCCGTCGCAGGATTGCTATATTTATCTTAAAGAAAGCGGGGATATTGTTATTCAGGTGGAAGGCTCGAGTAAAATGCCATCTGTAGTAAGGAATTTCGCCTGTGGATTAGGGAATATGGCAGATGTAATAACAGACGGTAACCTGTCTGAATTAGGTATATATCTGGAAAAGGAGGAATCAAATGGGGAAAGTTAATTTGATTATATCTGAAAGTTTCATTAACAATCTTTCAGAATATTTAATTGCCTGCGGCATCAAAATCCCATCTCTTGTTGTAAAGATATGGAAAACTGATGCTGACCTTGAAAAAGGCAACTGTCAGATTGTTAATTTGGGTTCAGCTTCTTTGTATCAGATAGTTGAAAATTTAACTTCTCTTTATGAAGAAGATGGCTGTGCTGAAATATGTTTCAATGATTCCTATTGTGATGAATGTTTAATCCATTCGGATAAATACGAATTATATCTAATAGACGACCATTTAAAGAGGCTCGAAGAACAGGCTGTGCTAAAGACAGAAGAAAAAGAAAGAGAATGGAAGAAATTAGAAATAAGAAAGAGAGCAAGTTTTTTTAAAGCTCCTATGTGTATTCCTGTTAACAGGTGGGATACACAAAAGGTGGATAATTTCTACGAGGTTTTCTTTCTTCAAAAGGAGCTATCCATTGAAACCCCAATGTCTGTTAAAATCGGAAGTTATTGGAAAGAATTCCGCGGCGAGATGGTATGGTGCGTAGATACCCTTGCAAATGTAATGTGTGGATACTTTTCTGTCGATATGAAAAGATTTTTTAAAGATGGGCAGATTTTAAAAAATCGGGCAGTCTATAAAGAACCTATCAGAAAAATACTGAATATGCAGCGGAAAAGAATTGAAATAAAAGAGCTTTCCCTTAGACAAAAAGGCATAAACGGTTTATTTTAGGTGATGCCATATATGGCAACATCTCTTTGGAATGGAGTAGTGATTACTATGGTAGAAATTACATTAAGAGATGGTCGTACATTTACAAGCAGCGTAAAAATTGCGGATGCTATAAGAAACTGGAATGACGCTCAGGGATTCGGAATACCTTTCAAAGTATCTGATTCCTTGTGGGTATCCGGGGATCAAATAATTCAAATTGAGCTAAAAGATAACTAGCGTAACGGGATTATTTCTTAAATGGAAAACCATCAGCAGATTATTTTATTGAGTTGTTCAGTTTTATAACTGGACAACTCTTTTTTTATTGCTTAAATATCTTATATATGCTATATTATTATTATATTTTTATTTTTATTTTTGGATTTATATGATGCTCGTATAAGTTGTTTTCCATAGTGTTTTTATCTATGGCATTGGGATATATCCAGCATGGTTAATTATGTATATTTAAGGACTTTGTAATTTCTACAAAGTCTTTTTTTATGCTCAGAATTAGCTTTGCTTGATTATATATAATGTTTATCCGTATCAAATAACGGAAATATAATTTATGGAGGTGCCAGAATGGCAAAAGAATATTTACAATTAAAGAACAAGTTTGAGAAAGGTCAGGTATACACACATATAGACACCGGCAGTGCTTTCGTTTACTTAGGAAAATGCAATGATTCTGATTATGATTGCTTATTAAGAGTTAATGATGGCTGTGTCGTTGTTGTAACCGATCTTCGATATGGAACTATCAATGAAAATGGGGTAACTGCTGCTACAGGTATATGGTGGTCTCTTGGAGATTACTACGATAGCATTGCTTCTTTTGATGCATTGATTTATTCACGCAAAGGTGCAGAAGGTATGGAGAAGTTAATTGAGACTTTTAAAGACCTGGATGCCATTCGCGATGATGTTATTGTGGAGCTTGAATGTGCAGAAAATGACAAAAATTTGATTACCGGATTAGACTCTCAGTTGGCTACTCTCAACAAGGTAATTAAAGCCTTTTTTGGTAAAACTGATTCAAGAGAAATCCAAAGTGATATTATCCGTAATCAGTACAAGCATCTACAGTCAATTCTGTTCTAAACAAGGGAGATTATTCTCCCTTCTTTTTATTTATGGAGGTATCAGATATGAAACAGGTAACACTTATGGATTTGTTAGATTCTTCTATATTTAACACCAATTCATTAGCTCCGACTCTTTATTTATCTGAATCTGATGAAAATTATCTTAATCGTGAAAATAAGGATAAAGTATTTTCATTAGTAAAAATGTCGGAGAAAAAGAAGCAATTAAAGCTTTCTTCGCTGTTTAAGATTTTTTCAAAACGCAAAATTTACGATACTTCATATGTTTTTGAAAAAGTTGTTGAATGGTGCAGAAGCAAATTGCAGTTTGTCGGCGAAAATGATAACAGAGATGTCATTTTTTCAACTGAATTAAAAAATGCTATGGGAGATAATCCCTATAGCAATTATGTTTTGAATACTCTGTTTTATTCCTACGGATACAGTGAGCTTATTCCGTACAAATGTAAAACAGAGGAATCAAAAGAACAGTTTATTGATGAAACAAGTATAATACCAATGGTTTATACCGCTTATAAACTGAGAAAATCATTAAGAGGTTCTAAATGGTATTATAGATCACATCCACATCTTTCAAAAGAAATTATTGGAGATGTATGCGTTCCTATGGCTATGGCTGTTATTTTTAATGAATTAAGCAAAAGGGAAAGCATAGAAGAAATTGCAAAGGAAATTGCTATAAATTCCCTGAAAGATTTCATAGATGGTGAGGTTATTTATTATTCTATTGAAGCAGAAAAAGAGGAATTTGAAAAAATATCTAATATACTTGATATTAAATTTGTGCGGCTCGAAACGGAACAGGCACAATTCAATGGAAAGAGGGTTATGGTGTATGCTAACCTACCTGTTAAGACATGTGCAGCGCTCTCGTTATTAGGATATTGTCCTGATTCCTTAAGAAATGCCAGAGAAATCTACATACGCTGTTTTGGTAGCAGCTTTATGACTTCTTTTAGCAAGTATTTGGTCGAATTCTACTGCACCAAAGTATTAGCTTATGATGTGGAAATAAAGGATATGATTGAATATAACAAACGAACATCTAGCGAATATGCTCATTCGTTTGAAACAAAGAAAAATATCCCTTTAAACATTCAGAAGGCAATGCAAGAGTCTGATTTCCATAATTTTTTTGGCGGATTCGTTGAGTTTGACGAACTCTGCGATGTCAAAAAAATCAGGGTGTTAGAAAAAGAATGGCGTGCTCTGGCTGAAAAGCATTTCAATGCTACAAAGTTTAACAATGTCAGTCTGCGATTTAGAAGATTAGGAAATCATAAAGCTTCGGGGCTTTATTATCCTGCATTCAGATGTATTTGCGTGGATATTAATAATCCGAGCAGTATGGTTCACGAATTTGGTCACATGATTGATGACGGCAGCCTGTCTGGTATAGGCGGAGATTATTTATCATTAAAACCTGATTTTGACCAGATTAAGGAAGTATACAGAGAGCATATAGATAGTATAGATATGCTCAAAGCGAAAAAAGGTAAGTATTCTGCAGACTACTACAAGAATGCAACAGAAATATTTGCCAGGTCTTTTGAGATGTATGTGTCAAAGGTGTTAGGTGTCAGCAATTCTTTGTTAGGAGATTTACATTCATTTGAATATCCTGATGATGAGGAATTTATGTCTATGGTAAAAGAATACTTTGATCGATTATTTAAAGTACTTTTTGAAGGAGGTAAAAGCTATGAAAATGAATGTAACCAGTCAGATTCATAAATTTATAGAAACATCAGCAATTGCTGATATTTTTAATAAAACGATGGAGAAAGACATGGCATATGAGTTTTTAGCTGCCAAACACGATTTTGTATCAGATGTTGTTGAGGACTATAAACTTGCCAAAGAGTATACATGCTCAGAAAGGTCCTACAACTTTAAATACAAAAGTGTAAGCGACTTCTACGGTTTGCTTGCTGAATTCCTTGCTAGAGGCGGCACATTAAATGATGCAGAGGATTATTTAAAGACAGTTAGCTGTCTTGATGATTACAACAGCATTAGAGTTGTTGAAGAATTTCGTAAGAAAATTTTAAATTAATGGAGGTTGCAGATATGCATATAAATGAGTTAAAAAATAATATTGGAAATATTGTGGAAGGCATATTCTATGTTCAGGACTATCAGATTTGTTCTGGAACGAAATCAAAATATGCAAATGTAGTCATAAGTGACGCAACAGGTTCTCACACTGCCCGCCAGTGGGAGGAAAGTTTTACCGGAGAGGAGAAGAAACTTATCGGAAAAATCGTTTCTATAACCGGCAAAGTTAATACTTGGGAAGGAACACCAAGTTTATCTGTCAGTGTTATGGAAGAAGCTGCCGAAGGAACTTATAATATGTCTGATATTATTAAGTGTCTTCCTTCTGAACAGGAAAAAAGACTTGTTGGTATTCTTAATTCTTACATTTCGTCTATTAATGATGAGGGTATAAAGAATGTTGTTAAGCATCTTTTCAACGAGAATTACAATTCTCTTAAAACATTGCCGGCTGGCATTAAGATGCATCATTCCTTCATCGGTGGATTGCTTGTACATATTGTTGAGGTCACATCTATAGCTGATGCTTTTTTAAAAATGTCAGCTACAGTAAATGATGTTAAGGAGTATTCGACTAACATTGATAGTGACCTTGTAATTGCAGGTGCTTTACTCCATGATATTGGAAAATGCATGGAGTATAGAGGTTTTCCTTGTGCGAAAATCTCTACTATTGGAGGTTTGTCCGGTCATTTAGTTTTGGGGGCAAGAATGCTTCGCGAAGCTAACACTGCAATAATATCGAATGGTAATGAAGCAATAGACGACATTAAATTGGAACTCTTAGAACATATTATATTAGCTTCTCATGGAGAATATGGGGTTTGCACTCCCCGGATTCTTGAGGGTTTAATTGTCTACAAGGCTGATGATTTCTCTGCTGCCACTGATGGGCATCTGTTATGTCTTGCCGAAGATAAAGAATTACACCCAGAATCAACTGATGATTTCTTTAAAAGTCGAAGCGGTTATTTAATGAGAAGAAGGTGATAAGTATGTATAAGTATCAGGGAATACTTGATAACCCAAGAGGTGGATATATCCTGCTTGGCAAAAACGGTTCTGGAGTGTTTGATGAAGCAATTGATATAGCAAGCAAAGTGATTAATGGTAATCCACTTAGATCAGCTGATGTTAATATCATAGAGCTAGAAGAAGGTAAGCGAGAAATAACTCTGGAGCAAATCAGCGTTATAAATCAGTCTGCCAATATTAATCCGTTTGGAAATGTTCATGTCCATGTAATACGCGATGGGGAAAGGATGAGTGCAGCTGTTCAGAATCAACTGCTCAAGGTACTCGAAGACGGAGCAGAGAAAAATCTGATTATTATCTGCACATCAGAAAGGCTTATGCTGACAGTTAGTAACCGCTGCGTGTATTACTTTGCGGGTACACTTATGTCAGAATGCGAATTAACTTCAACAGCTGATGAATTAGGATATCCGGTGTGGATTATCGCTACACTTACACAAGGCTGCAGAGATGTGATGAATAATAAGGATTTCTTAAAGATATGTAATTTGTTCATGGAATTATCTAATCTAACAGCATCTAATGACATTTTATTTACATTTGAAGCTCTGAAAGACAAGGATGATTCTTTGATAAAAAAAATCGACGAGGAAATGCTGTTATGCATGCTGTGTGGCTTTAATAAGCTGTTAGAAGATAGTCTGCTAAATGGTAAGTACTGGGGAAACCCAGTTCGAATATTCAATTATTCAAAGGAAAGAATACTTGAATTACAGGAAAAAATCTTAAATTCAATAAGACTTACAAAACTTCGTCAATTAACTGTAAATGATTATTTTAATCTGATTAGAGCGTTTGTTTAATTTGACGATACTAAAAATAATGTTACTATTGCTAAATAGTACTTATCAACACAGTCACATATCTGAAAAGATATGTGACTGTGTTTTTTGCTTTATTGCATTTATATTGCAAATGTTGTATATTAGTATCATATTATTAATTTATTTTTGGAGCAATATGATGCTCATATTGTTTGTTTTCACAACTGCTTATGCTGTGATTCGGGGTATTTTCGATGTATTTAATTATGTATTTCATTGGACTTTGTGATTTATCACGGAGTCCTTTTTTATACTCAAAATTAGGTCCATCGTTAATATAAATAGTTCCATGTTAATGGAAAATAAAATATAGGAGGTGCCAGATATGGCGTGCAAAATTGATATTACCACATTAGAGAGAGCAAATGAGGTAATAGAAAGGAACAATAAGAGTTGCGAAAGACAACGGAATCTCTTAGAAATGTTTCTTGGTATGACGGATACATCTCAGATACAAGGATATTCCCCTAGAGATGTACTCACTGCCTGCGAGTTTTTTAAAACAACTGCAGAGAACAAAATGGAAAAATCGAATTCTAGTATTTTATTCATGTGTAGCGTATTAAAGAAACCAAGAATAAAAACTCGACGACTTTTCTGATAGGAGGTAAACATGACTTTAACAGCAACAATTAAAGATACTGGCGATGATGTCACTTGTATCTGCGAAACCGGTGGGGACAGAAAAACTTTCAGGGTAACATTAAAGGATTTTATTGACAGTATTTCCTCAACAGAAACACAGGAAACAATATATTACGATCCTATAAGAAATATTCCTGATGAAGTTATTTCTTTTCGCCTTGCCAAAAACCGCTCTCTTTTTTCGGCTAAGGTAATTATACAGAAGAAAGCTGGCATGTGCTTCTTCAATTATGGTGGAAATGTATTTAATATCCCCATGCCAGCACTTTTATTTGAGTTGTATATTAAGGATCAAATGGTAGATACCAAAAAAACCAAAATATATGCTCTCAATAGTAAAATGGAAATCTGTGCTTATCCATACACTAATGTGCATGACGACTGCCGTATTTGTTGGGGTTCATTAAAAATCCCGAAAGTTAATGGTTTAGCAGAAAGCACAAAAATTCTTGATTTCTTTTTAGCTGCAGAGAATAACAATGATTTACTTAATACATATACGGAAGATTGTTTAAGTGCGTCTTGTACTCATGCATTGCTAACCAAACTAAAAAACAAAAAAGAATTTAAAGACGAGTGGTTAAAGCCACTGGGTGTCACTTTTGGTGACATAATTTAACATTAGGAGGTACCAGAAATGGAAAATATGAATTTGTTTGATATGTTGGGAGATTTTGGAATCAAAACTCCTGTAGTAGAAAAAAAGGAAAATAAGGTTGAGAAAAAGGTTGAGAAAAAGGTTGATAAGAATTCTGTTAAGAACTGTCTTAAATTACCTGGTATTGTTTTGCTAAATAACTGGGGAAAACTAGAATTAACAGCTGAAAGTCTTGGAGTTGATACACCTTCAGCTCCTAATACAGTTGTTGAACAGTACATTAAGGAAAATATTCCGTGTGCTGATATTTATACCTTTTCTTATGAAGAGGATACACTGTTATGCACATATGGCGATGGTTCTTCTTCTATTGATATTAAAGAAGGGGATAAATTCTACTTTGACGGACTTGAAATTGATTTATCTGATGTATGTGATAACGATGTGAAATCCGTGGACCTTGTTAATCATCTTAATGAAAATGGGTATTCTCTCGACAAGGATACCTTATTTACTAAGAAGAACCATGTTATTATGCCATCAATAAAATCTGCTGCTGATAAAGATATCAGGGCTGGTCTTATGTTTCCAGTTACCATTAAAATTCCGGGAGCAGAAGAAATATCTGCTGATGGAACAGGAGAGGTTAATACCAAAACCTTATCCGAAGCCGTAGTTAAGATATATCCTGCATTAAAAGGTAAGCTTAAATTTATTGCCTTAGATAAAGCATTAAATCAGGTTACTCTTAACTTTACAATCTCAGCATCAACAAATACAAAAAAATTTAAAATTAAACCTGATTCTGTTATTAAGTGGGAAGGATATTATACCATACCTCATAATATGGATGGAGAATACTCTTTAGAAGAGATATGTCAGTACTTCGCTGACAATATCCCTGAAAATGATTCTGAAGGGCTGCGCGACTATTTTGTGAAAAAAAATGTTGCAGAAAGAATAGAGATAACTCCTCACAAGGAATTTAATCTGTTCTACATCTGTCTCAAAGGTGGTCGTAAAGGTTGATTTTTGTATAGCAATGGTTTCTCCTGAAACCATTGCTTATTTTTATATATGGAGGTCCTAGATATGGAAATAAAAGAAATTATTAAAGAAAAAATGAATGAACCAATGAGCATATTCTTTAAAGAATATGCTTATGATGGTGAACATTCGTATATATGCATTCGCCCACAGTACCTTGCATTAAAACAGGGTGGAGCATACATGTTTAAATTAAGACTGCCAAAAATTCCTGCAGATATATATAACTGCATTGTCAGTCTATTTTCAAAAGTTGCACAGCTCTATAACATAGAGTGTCTTGCCAGGGTTTACTGGAATATAAGTAATCAGGATTATAAGCTGGTTATTCCCTCTCAAATGGCAAGCATATGTTCAGTTTCACCATTGGAAAGTGAAAGCAGCTTTTGTGGTAATTATTTAAAAGTACTAGAAATTCACTCACATGGCAGAGCCTACTCCAGTTTTTGGTCAGATATTGATGACGATGATGAAGTAATATCAACTGGTGTATATGGCGTTATGTCTTTTAAGAGCGGAACAGGTTTTGATTGCACAGAATCCGCATTGTACAGATTTTGCTGTGGCGAGAAGGAAAGAATTATTAATCTTGAAAAAAATGATTTATTTATAGATGCACCTTTTAATTATGAGGGTGCATTTGTTAAACATATTTTAGAGAGTAATAAGATTAAATTTTAGGGAGGTGCCAGATATGGCTAAAACAAGAAGAGATTATTATACTATCGTAGTTGTTGGAGTTGGTGGTACTGGAGGTGAACTTGTCACAACTCTGGCTAAGTACATATATGATAAACAGACTCAGGCTAATGTATATTTTGATCTTGCTATTATTGACGGCGATAGGGTGGAAGAAAAAAACTGTGGCCGTCAGCAATTTATATCTGAAGATATCGGCATGTTTAAGGTCGATGCATTAAGTATGGCAATTAGTGAATGCCTGCTTGATAATGGTTCAAATAAAGCTATAGATGTATTATCTTATGCTGAATATATTGATGATGTGAAACAGTTTGATGAAGTTGTTGATGCTTCTAGTCGTCATATGCTATTTGCTTGTAAACAACCTACTATGTATGATAACAGAAGACACATTATTATCTTAGGCTGTGTTGATAATCACAGAGCTAGACAGACTCTTGATGCTTACTTTTATAGCAAAGAATTTGATATAAACTCAAAGACTGACCTTCTTTATATAGATAGTGCGAATGAGTTTGATTTTGGAACCGTTGTTGTTGGTTTTAAGGATTGTAAAGGAATACAATGCCCACCACGTTCATTTTATTTTCCAGAGGTTCTTACATCTACGGAAAAAAAAGCTAGTGAACTATCTTGTGGTGCACTGAATATTTCTAGTCCTCAGCACTACAAAACCAATAAAATGGCCGCAAATATCATTTTTTCTTTACTAAGCAATTTCATAGAATATAAAGAGGTTTTCAAGGGACAGGTTTACTTTGATACAAGATATTGCGAAGTAAAGCGTAAACCTCTGGATATGTTCATATCAGATTTATACAATAAGTATAAATGCAGAACATTTCCTACCTTGTTAAAAAAATTAAACAAAAATAAGGAAAAGGCACGAGAGAAAGAAGGTGGGCTGATTGTTAAAAACTAAAAGCCTGTCTGATGAGATAAACGAGAGAATAAGATATTGGCACAATCTGCATGAAATCCTGAGTAAATATATGTATACAGGTTACTATCAGGAAGAATTCATTGATTATGGGAAAAAACAGTGGTTTGCTCATAAATTGGATTTACTTCTGTTAGCAAGCACATTTGATTTGGGTGATGTGAATGTAATTCTTCCTGATTTGGATGAAATTGAGAATTGTTATGACGAATCTGTCGACTATAATTCTGATGATATAATAGAAATCGGTTCATATTTTTTTAATTCTTTACCAGATAAGATTTCATATTATGGTTGGAATGTATATTTTGGTACGGATTGGATTGATAATATTGATAATACCTGTCATAGCTTTATTACCAATTATCATGATGAAATTCTACCCTTACTAAACGAGGATTGTGATGATTGTTTTGATTGCTACGAATATGTTATTTGTCGAAACGAAGAATTAATGTCATTTGTAAAGAACGATGCTTCTCTAATGAAAGAGCTCGAAGATGTCTTCAGAAGTTCATCCAATTATCTTATGGCGCAATGTGATTTATCCATTTTCGATAAAACAAAAACAAAAGTTTCAGATTATGTTACCAAAAGTGATTCTGCATATATACTTGGTGCAACTTATTCATATGAAGAAGTATATTGTTACGGATACTTCTTTCAGCTAGAAACATACATTATTTTATCTGTTATTGATAAATGGATGCGTAGTGGCGGAAAGGAGGTTCCAGAATGGCAGAAAATATCGTAGGATTGTTTGAACAATTCTCTCGAATAATTCCTATAGCTGGCGAAGCAATAACAGACTTTGGAGAATCTAATGCTCTATTTGCATACGCAGAAGGCGAGGAAGGATGTGTTACATTAACTCCTGAAACAGCGAAAGATCGTTTGGTACTTCAAAGAGCTTTTTTATCTTTAATATTAAATGACTTCAGTCCCGAACAAATAGACACTTCTGATAATGAAACACTGTTTGAAGATAATCTGATTTTATTCAATAGAATCCTTGAAAAATCGGGTATATCTTATGTTTCTCATGGAGTATGTGATGAGATGTTTTTTATTAATTCAGAAGGGGATGATATAGAGTTATTTTTAAAAAAGCTTAATATGTATTTGGATTTTTCGACACTGAATTATGAATTATTAGAATCTGATGAAATTTCTTTTGATTTATCTTATGTAGATAATTACATCGGATATTTCATAGAAAGTGACATCGATATGAATGAAGATTCATCCTACTTTGATTCATTATACGATTTCATGATAAATTCTCGTTACGGTTATAATGTTACTCCACAGGCTTTTGGATTTACAACAGTTCCTATTTACGGTAATTGGAATAACAAGAAAGGTTATTTATTGTTCAGCATGTGGAACATGCCAGCCGAGTGGTATAGTGGGAAAGCACCATTAAGCTCAATTGATCTTTGTGAATTGGGACAACTTATACTCAGCTTTCCTAAATTGAAGGCAATAGAAGCTGTTCTTTAAAGACAGCTTCTATATTGTTTTATTGCAAAACTTAAAATAATGTTGTATATTAATATTATATTATTTATTTGTTTTTGGAGCAATATGATGCTCATATTGTTTGTTTTTCACAACTTAAGTAGTTGTGATTTGGGATATTTTCAATGAGGTTGATGAATTGTATTATAAAGGACTTTGTGACTTTCACAAGGTCCTTTTTTTATACTCTCAGAATCAGCTTCATCGTTAATATAAATGTTCCATGTAAGTAAATGGAAACTAAAATAAAGGAGGTGCCAGAATGGCAAATACAATTAACGGTATGGCCGTCGATGAGGTTCGAGATAAGTTGAAAAATCTTGTATCTGCAGAAGATTGGACCATACAGGATAAAACAGGATATCCTTATCTTAAAGGCGCAATGCTGCGCGGAAGGCTGACCGATCTTCTTGGTCTTAATCTTTCAATCAATTCTCTCCGGAATGATTGGAGAGTAATGAATGATAACACCATAGTGGCTTTTGCCACAATGGAGCTTGTGATTAAGGATGATATGGGTAATGAGGTGTGCCGTTCCTCAGCGACAGGAGAGGCAACATCATCGCCTAGAAAAGAATCCGGAGCTATTAATTACGGCTCAGAGATAACATCTGCCGAAACAGATGCTATCAAGGCTGCTCTACAGGCGTGGGTAATCATGGAAAAACCTAAAGGAACTAAAGGATGTACACAGGAGTCCTACCCAGAAGATTTATCGTTTAGGGTAAAGGTTACGCAGACACCGTCTATACTTGGCAGTGGGGTAATTAAATCTGCCTGTATAGTTGGAAAAGAGGAAAGGATGCTTGTATTTTACGAGAGCAATTATTCTTCTTTACTTGGCGGATTGTCTGCAAATGATTTTGCAATGAAGACTTTTAAGCCTGGTACAGAATATGTTGTAACTGGCCGCGAGAATTCATACAAAGGGGAGAAGCAGATTCTCGTTTCTACCTTGAAACCAATAGCTTCACGCAATTCGACTGCAGCACCGAATTCAGGTGAAAAGTCAAATTCTCAGGCTGTACATTTCAATTCAGCAAATACCGAAACTTTTAAGGTTACAATAACTGATAAGGGCAAGCTGCTAGATAATGGTATGGTTAATGTTCCTATCTCACTTGAGGATCAGAGTATAGACATGGTGATATACTCAAAGACTGTTATGGATATTGTTCGAAAAAATAAGCTGCCAAATCCACAGTCTTATGCGGAGTCGTTTGCTTCGCTTATTGGAAAAACAGTCACCATTAAAGGCTCACTAAAAACCTTTAATGGGAAACGCCAGTTAGTTTATAACAACAACTAGGTAAGATAGGAGGCACTTTATGAAATTGTTGGTTGATGAGATTCCGGTACTCACATCAGATTGTCCATTCTTTGATTTAAAGAATTGCAAAATAGACAACACCAAGTGTGAACATATGGAATTGCCAAGCAAAGAACGCTGTTATCAGCATGAATGCAAATGGTTAAAAGAATTGGAATAAAGGAGGATATTATGACATTTGAGGAATTAATGTCAAGTATGGTTACTGAACCGAAAGTTACTGAGGCAAAAAAGACCGTAACCGCTCCATCAGTCCCTGTTGGGGCAGAAAATAAGAGTGAATATGAAAATACTCTTGATTCTGCAAAATATTTTGCAGAAAAAATCTGTGACGGCGAGGTTGTTAATGAAGCTGTAGCAGTTAATGTTTTTAAATCACTTGCTGCGCTTTATAAAAAACAAAATAATTAAAAAATGGAAAGGCTACCCAATAGTGGTAGAGAGGTGAACAGTTATGAACAAAGTTATTTTAATGGGAAGACTGACCAGAGAACCAGATATTAGATATTCACAGAATGCTAATGGTTCTATGGCTGTTGCGAGATTTACTCTTGCAGTTGATAGGAGAGTAAAGAGAGAGGAGACCGAACAGAATGCTGATTTTATCAGCTGCGTAAGTTTCGGTAAACCTGCAGAATTTGCGGAGAAGTACCTTCATCAGGGTACTAAGATTGCCATCGTTGGCCGTATTCAAACCGGCTCTTACACAAACAGAGATGGGGTTAAAGTTTACACAACCGATGTTGTCGTGGAATCTGCAGAATTCGCAGAAAGCAAGGCTGCGTCTGAAGGTCACTCTGGTGCTACTCGTCCTACACCGCAGGAAGAACCAGGAGATGGTTTTATGTCTATCCCTGATGGTGTCGATGACGAGGGCTTGCCTTTTAATTAATAGAGGGTGGGTGATATAATGAATGCTGAAAAGAGAAATTTCACTTTCGTTGTCTTACTCGATGAAGATACAGAAGATTTCTATTCATATGATGCGTATTCATTATCTCAGGCATTGTATTTACTGTCTTTGGACGGATTCTCTGAATCTGATGTTGTAGAACAGATTATTGCATAATTTATCTTGCATTAATACATTTGTGGCACGTAAGAAAAATTTCTTATGTGCCTTTTTTTTTATTGGTAACTATATGAGGCAAGGTAATATGCATACCAGTTCTCTAAAACAAAACAATTACAAACTCACTCCACAAGAAACTAAGGAAGTCTTAAATGATTATGAAGCGGAAGAACAGAACGAATGAATAAATATTAATTGATTATCTATTATTTATGAAATTGTAATTTTCTGCCACAAATAAAAGGGTTGTCTCATGCGAAACAACCCTTTTATTATCTATAAAATACAATCTTGCATTATTGCAGCCTGTACATAGAAAAAATCCATTATGTACCATTTCTTTTTTCATTGGCAGTTTTGACAAAATACATATTAATTAACTATTTGTAATTACATATACTTTGAACTATAATATGATAATTAAAGAAAAGAAAGGAAATGGCAAATATACTCAAAATAATGCCTAATAAATCATATGAAAAACCCAACAATTAACTTTAAAAAAGTTCTTTCTGTAGCTAATAGCAAGCTGGCAACACCTGAAAATGCTGCTAAAAATGACTATACTGTAAGATTTTCAAGAAAAGAGCTGGCAGAATTTATACCAGATTCATGCATTTCTCAAACAATTGACGAGTTAAGAACTTACACTGTTACGTCTGGAGATAAAACTACTGATGTATTATTATTTGAGACTGTCATATACGATAATGACGAACTTACACTCACATATAATAATTCTATAAGAAAGGATTTAGAACCATTTTTTAACTCTAATGAACTTAATAGAATGATAAGTTCATATGGTGTCTTTATGAATCAATTAGCTGATACTGCAAATGTGACCTATGAAACCGAAGAAGAACGCGTTGCTGCAGAAGCTGCTAAATTAGAACAATTTCATAAATATGAGGCAATGCAAATGGAAAGATATTAGAAAATGCACAGGAACGGACAAGAAGGCTAACGATGAAAATTTGAGCATGATTTCGTTAAATTACGATTTAGCGAAGTGATAAAAATATGTCATATTGCCACTCGTACTATTCGTTAGTTTTAATTAACAGTAAAGATTTCTTAACCTCTGCTGCTTACTAATATATCTATCATTAAACATTAGCATACTATGTATTGAACTCTATTTTCTTATAAATAACTGTAATATACTGTGTAAAAAAGAGTTGTTTCCTGTACAAAGGAAACAACTCTTTTTCTGTTTTAGCAATAATTGTTATAAAGTATCATCCTTAACTATCTCAAATCTTATTCTTATCGCTTCAAGACAATATTCCAATAAATCAGACTCCAAATACCCAAATATTGCCGTTGGTAAGTAATTCATAAGTTCTCTGCATTTCTCATCAGCATCTTCAATTTCATATGCCGTAGGAGCACCATTGTTGTATAGATTATATGCAAGTCTAATTATGCGGATATCCGTACCTGTAATCCAACCATACTTTTCACCTTTTATCTGCTTTACGCAGCCTGTGTTGAAGTCGTATAAACTATCTATATTATTCTGGCAGTCATTTGTGAGTCCAAGCGTATAAAACAAGGATACATGCCAAACATCATCATTTCCGGCTCTTCTAATGCATTCTTTTATGAAATTTTTCTGTTTATCATTTTTATATTTAATCATGTTATCTCCTTTATCTCCACACATTTATTTTAAACAGGTTTTGTCTTAATTACATTAATGTGTTGTCCCTCTGCTATTAGGTCTTTTATAATATTTTCATATTCTCCCTCTTCGTCTACTATGGTTAATTCCTGGCAACGGTTTTCTTCTTGTTGAATTAACCTGTATATCACTGCTTTTGGATTAAAACTTTTTAAATAATCAATACTTACCATATTTTCCATATTTTCCATATTTTCCCTTTCTTATCTTTCTATTTATCCGTTCTTACTATATATATAATATTACATTGTCCCTGTTCTAATGTAAAGCAATTTACTTATATTTATAAACACTAAATCTGCCCTCTTCTGGGAAGTAATTCTTCTTATATCCATAGTTACTTGTAGGCAATATTGATTTGAGGTATGACCTGCTTATTTAACTTCTTTGCAGATTTCTTAATATAATCTATTACTGCATCACTGATATTTTTTGTTAAATGCTGCGGACAGGATATAATCAACTCATTATCCTTAATTGAAAGTATCCTGATAGAGAATCTTATAAACATATGATTATCATACATTCTTTTTATGACATTCCAATACATTTCTTCCGGATTAATTCCAAATAAAGAGTTTGGATTAGTCGCATATGTGATAATGATATCTTTGCCTACTTTTTCCATATCGTCAGAATATGTAAATACAAAGTCTTTATAATTAGTTGTGGTCATGTTCTGCCCTCTTACATCAACCAGATCGGATATGTCAAATGAATATGCCATGAGGTTGTCGTAATACATACACTTCCTGAATGCATCAGAATTAACAATGTCTTCAGAATACCACTTTGTATAACTCTCAATGTACCTGCTCATAAACCTTTTTATTGTATGTTCTGCTGTTTCCGCCGGCTTAACAATCTTGTTAAGTAATATGCGAGAAATGTCTGTGTGAGAAGCTGCATACAGTGCTGTCAGGGAGATAAGATTTGTAGGCTTAATTCCAAAGTTGTTTATGTAATTTAATACAGCCGGATAGTTCGCTGTTATTTTCAACCTGTCTCTTGTAAAAAGATGCCACAATGTCTCCTTAAAGGTCTCTGATCCTTCCGTTATAAACCAATATTTATTACTGTCATATATGTAAACAAGGATTCCATACATATCAAGCTCATCGTCATATGCATATTCTACTGATAGCGGATTTGTTCCCGCTATATCACTTTCGCATGTGGCCGCTAAAACCAATTTATCGTTTTCAGAAAGAGACGGACCGTAAGCAGTTTTTAACTCTCCAAAATTCTTATCTTTTACACTGTAAGCTGTGACCAGTTCTTGAGGCGTTATATTCTCAATCACTTTTATCTCTTCTGCAGGAGCTTGTGTTGCAGTGCTTGCAGAATTATCTTCGGCATGTCCTTTGGTATCTGGTTCTACGCGTTCATCAGGAATCTGAGAAGTTTCTTGATAATCTCCCGGATAATCAAAACCTGCAGCATTAATATCGTAATCATCAGTAAATTCTGGTTCAACATCTTGATCAGTATATGTAATGCCTCTGAAAAAATCATCATCGTACTTATCTTCTTCCTCGTTAGATGTCGGTAGTATAAATCCACCCATAAATTCATTTTCCTCTTCCGGATTATTCTGCTTCTTTGTCCGGGTGCTATCTTTCAACTCTTCACCGCCAGATTCTTCCTGATTTAATAATTCTACCTTACTTTCATTATCCTCTCCCGTTTTTACAACGGTATTTGTCTCTGTAATTTTACTTTCAGTCTGTTGCTCAATCTGATGCTCAGTACTTTCTTTTTTTAAATTATCAGCTTCATATATTACTGCTTGAGTTTCCTTTCCCTGCTCTTTTTTATCTATAACTTTCTGCTCTTTAGCTGCTGTTTCTGTCGCTGCTTGTTCTATTTTTTCATCATCGATATTTTCTATTATTTCCTTCTCTTTCTTTCCTTTGTCAGTATTTATGTCTCCCGGCTTTTCGTTAGCGACATTTGATTTATCTTTGACCTGACAAGCGCTATCATTTTCTTCCTGTTCTGGAGTATCTGATTTATTTTGTTCAGCCTCGGCAGATGAGTTTAATCGTTCCATTATACTTGTTAAAGATGTGCTTTCAGTGTTTTCTTCATTTACATTTGACACCTGTTTAGACTTAGTTGCTCTTACAGATGTATCAAGTGTATCAAGATTAAGATTAGCACCCATGTCTGCGAGCAGAGCTCCTAAATCAAGCTGCCCTCTTACATTGGCATTTTTCTTTTTAGCTGTCATTTATATTATTCCTTTCCTGATATTTCATATATAACTATTAGACTGACGCTGGATGTTCTAAGTCAAGAAATAGTTTTGTATCTAATAAATGCACTTATATATGGTGCATTTTTAAGTGTTTTTCATATAGAAATGCAACATAACCTCATGCATTCACCGATAGATTCTTTTTAAACTGGTTTTCATGGATAATTGATTTTAGAAAATATCTTTTAATACATGCACCTTATCTATGGTGCATTTATTGTTAAGACTCTGGGTTAGATTCACCATCCATAAAGCTGCATTTCAAATCTTATAAAAATCATGGTGCATTCAGCTAAAAGTTGCGCATTTCCTCATGTTACAGCCCTTTCACAAACTGCAATTAATATAGAGATTTGGCGTAATTGTGGTTAATTTCAGAGGTCTGCGAGGGGGATTGCCTTCCTTTTTCGCTCTTTTTTTATTTAACTATAAAATAACGATTTTTTAACCATATTTTAACCATTTTAACTATTGACTTTCTGAATGATAAGTGATATCTTCTTATTAGGAGATAAACTCTCCTGAAAGATTTTTAGATTCTAAAGAGGCTGGGAGTGGTTGCCCGGCTTCTTTTTTCTTTCCCTCTAAGGGTGTATACAGTATACATTATGCAGATTATTTAATACGACTCCCCGGAGGGCATATTAAGAAGCAGGCTTCGCTCTCGCGGGAAAGGGCGAACATATTTTCGCCCTCATTCTTAACACATTCCCTTTCTTCCATTAGGGGAAACCCCTCTCCCTCTTATTGGCGAACATATGTTCATTATCGAGATAATTTTCTCTCGGGAGCTTCTTTTCTTCCAATCATGTTCCCTTCCTTTCAAATGAAACTCTCTCAAAATATCAAATATTCTGTTGACAATATCGTACCAGCGACGGCTTAATAATTTTGAGGTAATTTTATAATGACAGAGAATATTTTATACAACAGAATTGAATGTCTATCAGACAGGGAAGAAGATAAACGGGATTATACTCTCTCCCTGATGTGTAAGATTTTACATATGGAACCTAGAAGCTGTTCCGATAAGGATAAGGAAAAGCAGATGGAATATATTATATCCCATGCAGCTAATTTATCCCCGAAGGCACTGCTTGCATACTGCACATATGTTACAGGTGGAATGTACAGAGAACAGTTTAATTACTTAGGTCTGTATGTAATCCGCGAGAAAATCAATGAGTTAAGTTATACAAGGACAAGGATAAGTCAGGCTAATAATTTATACAGTGCCGCTGTCGGAGGTACTATTATAGATGTTCATAAGAATCCAGAGAATGAATCAACATACTACTACTGCAACGGAAACGCGGCAGCAGCCATAAGCTCTTCTCTTACTCTTGAGGGAAACCTGAACTTTAAGGATATTGCAAGCATAATATCAACACATGATGATAATCTCGAACACGCATGTGGAGTCAATGATTTCTATGCATATGTACTTGGTAATCACTATTATCCTACTATGTTTTATATAGAGAATGAGGCAATATGTAATTACGGTCAGAAGTACTTCATTGCAGACGGAGTCGCACAGACAACACTGCAGTCAAAAGTGTACAATAATAAGGAAAGCACAACGATGCTTGTCCCTTATATATACAGAGATTATGTAGAAACGGATACCGGCTCCCAAAGAGCTGATGTAATAGCAGATAAACTGTCTAATTATACAGAATATCTTATTAATCTGTGTGGAATCGACGAGGATAAGCTTAAGGATTATGGAAAATCCTGTAAGGATACCGATAAACTGTCCTCCATTTCAGATCAGCTTGCTCTTAACAGTCTTATCCTGCTTAACCACCCAAAAAACTTATGTGGAACAGCCAGGGAATACGGCAAGATGGATTCCAATACTGCTAAAGAGAAAGGCAAAAAGAAAAACGATAATATTATGGGAGAGGCATTGTTTATCAGCACATGGGCTTCACTTTTTTCAATGCCTGTGTACAGATTCTTTACAGCAGCTATACGCTCTCTCAGTATTGATGAATTTTATGATAAGGTTAATATAATATTTCCGAATAACTCAAATGAACCTGCAGTAATTGAATGCTATAACGGAATATATGCCAAGCTGCTTACAGCTATTGATGATATAGACACTTATATTAAGGATTATGAATCCAATATTCCTTCCAACTACAGCGTATTTGATTTATATGGATTTTTAAACAATTCTGAAGAAAATAAAACTGCAAGCGCATATGAAAAGAAATACATGCATATGGTGTCTAATTACCGCTCCCGCAGAGATATTGTATTAAATAAATCCTTTAAGGCTTTATTCAATAATAAGGACAGGAAAAAGGCAGGAATGCTTAAAAACCTCTGCAGGCTCGGATTTTCAATCTTTAATGTTTTTGGTGGGGACATGTACCGGACCTACCTTGCAGCAAAGCCACAGTTTACTGGAGCATACAGATGGTTAGTTCAGATTTTATCTGACAATCATATTACTGATGAATGTGTCCATAAGTTTATTAATCATGATAACCTTAATATAACATATGTTCTCCCATCAAAGCTGTATGCCTTCAATAAGGTAGACAACTTTGTATTGCGAAACTATTTCCCGGCTCATGACTTAGCCGGAAATGCGCTTGATATATTTTTTGAAGATGTTTCTGTTGATTACGGTGCCTGTATCCGATGCGCTACAGCCATATATGCATCAACAAAGATTAAATTTGACAATAAAACCCTGCTTTTTATTATGGCTGATAATCTTGGAGAAGCCTACAAGTTCATTGCAAAATATATCTCACGGGCTGTTGGCAGGACTGATGAGATAATGGAGAATAACCTGAGCTATGCATTTATAGTGCGGGACGAATTCATAAGCTATATTTCCGATATGACCAATGGCATTAAAGACAATGTTAAGCTGTACACCTTAAACAGATTCTATTATTATGAAACCAAATACAGTGAATTTACGGATAATGGTGGAGCTGATCATGACTTTCCTGAGTACTTTGCTGATGCCATAGATAAGGAAAAATTTTCTGTAACATATGAAAAGGATTTTGATAATATGTTATCTCAATGACTTAAATTAGTGAGGAGTAATTGTAATTATGAAAACAGTATCAGTATGTGGACAAATTAACAGTGAAGAAGAAATTGAATTCATGCAATTTAGAGATTACCAGCTTTTTAATTCTTCTGATGTAAGATATATCCACGACTTTAATAATGGAAGAATTTTCCCAAAAGAAGCCTTAAACGATGCAGCTATGCAGCAGAATGAGAAAAACAATAAAGTAATTTACTATCCATTCGGTTAAAACGGTTAAGGCAATTAACACAGCTTATTATCTTTTATCTCCTTTTATATTTTCAAGAGCACCCATTTCATTATGTATGGGTGCTCTCCTGTTATTAAATCCGCTTTAATACAGCCTGATATGAGGAGGTAAGATTTCTAATAGAATGCTTACGCAGGCAAAAGGAGTAAAACTATGACAAATCTAATGAAGAAATTTGAGAAATGGATAATGTCTTATACATATTCTGAAAGAAGAACAAAGCAATTATTTATGTTTAATGATGAACTCAGGCATTATTCAGCAATGGATAAGGATGAGCTTCAATTTGAATATATAAACTGTAAGACGGAGTATGAGCATAAAGCAATCATTTTCACTGTTACAGTAGTTATATCCGCTGTCTTTTTCTCAAAGAGGTTATTTACAACGCTGAATGAATATATCATGTACAATAACAATCCGGGTGTATTATCTCAGGATGCATATATAATATATTTTACACTTATAACAGTGATTGTGTTATCACTTGTAATTTGCGTCATAATGGCATTATCTGCTACTCTTAAAGATATGATGCATTTAAAAAGAAAGTTCTATCTGATAGAGTATGTAATAAATAACATGGATAATGGTACGTGTGCAGCACAGACAACTGATAACAACAATTAATGTTATCAGGAATCTGCTGCCAGTCACACGTTACATATCACCCAGCCATTATCTACATACTTTTCAGGCAGCTTCTCCAGGAGGCAGAATTTTGTCACATTCCCTTTTTCTGACTCTCAATTAGCGAATCCCGCATATGTAATTCAATTTTCATTTCTTATTCTATCAGGCATTATTCTGCTTACTTATGTCTTTTCTCTTCTCACCTGCAGAACCATTTACATAAAATCACACCGATATACTTTTCTGATTAGCTGATTCAGATATTTCAGGATTCCAGAACGCCTGCTGCCATCTCTGGGGATTTTATCCGGTTATCCATCATCAGCTATCAGCCATCAGCGGTCACATGTGTCACCTGAAGTTCTCCGGGGGACAGGGGGACACCCTTCTTTCCATATCCCCTCTCTATCAGTTGCCTATCCAGTACATATTTACCGCTGCCGGCTTATATTTCATAAATCCACTTCCGGCTTCTTATGTTTAATTATTCAATGTTAGGGGATTATTCAGGGATAGACGATTCTGCAGCACATGCTGCCTCTCTTGCCTTTCCTGAATATGATCATAAACTCTCCTGACACTTCTTTCCGGAAAGATTAATTAATTTCTCTCGGAGAAAGCACATCTGCGCATCTATTTCCTTTTTCCCCTTCACTGTCCCTGTAATATACAGGCATTTATGCTTCAACAGGGGAATAATAAGAGATAATATTTCTTGAATGATGGCAGCAGTCCTTTGATTTAATGCTGCTTAAATGGCTGTCAGAGGGTTTTTCCTCTTTATCCTTAGAAGTAGTCTATAACGCAAAAACACCCGCCACAGCCTAATATGAAGTCACAGGGGAAGGGAGAAAGCCTGCTGCCCTCCGGGAGCGCAGGAGACATGCTCTGCTTATTCTCCCTCTGATTTCTCTCCAGAGAATCCTTATCTTCCTGATTTCCCTTCATTTCTCCGGGAGAATGCTTCCCACATCAGATTATCAGAATTAATTAATGGTCCGTTAATACCTCATAGATATGATGGAGAGTATGGCAGCAGTACTTATGGCTTTTATATTCTGCTAAAACAGCCCATTTTGCTTATATAACCTATAATTATATACTTACTGATAAAAAAGCCTTACCAGCCGAAATCAGGGGATACATGGATAATAAAAGGTAAATAACCCACAGGAATTTTTTCCATTATGTATGCTTTATTAATAACGACTTTTGTAGTATCATATATTAAGTTAATATGATGAAGGAGTTTCCACTAATGACAAATCTTGATAATATGAAAAACACGCTTAGCTCTGAAATTCTTAATTTAAACGAGCAGCAGTTATACAATTTATTTCTCCTCCTGGAGGGAGAGTCTGATGTTCCTGAAAGATTTGGTATAGATTCCAGCAAATATTATACCTGTCAGAAATGCAGGAAAGAACATAACGGGTGTATTATTGACGACATGGAGGATTTCCATAATGAATGTTATGATGCTTTTATAGACTTTTGCCATAAAGATGTATCCTGAATGTCGCACAGATAAAAATAATCAGATATAAGATATCTATTTAATTATTGCAGCCGGAAAGTTTTAAAAGAAGATAAATGGTTATGAGTTATGAAATGCTTCATGCATGTACAGAAAGAGTACGGGGAAATAATGAAGACCTGATGAATCAGGTGTAAGAAGCATAAGAGTTATACATGATTCTCCTGCTGGTGACTTACTTATACTTATATCCAACAAGAGACTGGCATTAAATCAGCCCAAAATGTGTGAATTTTTACATATATGAGTTTGGAGCAGTCCTGTGAAACCACAGGTTTTCCGATTTAATATACTGTATTTTTACCACTTTTATCTGGTTGTGGTCTATGATCTTACATTCATATGAAAGAACCGCGGCATTTTTTCTTTTCCAGTCTTCTAAAACCTGTCTGTATCCTATTACTTTATACTCCTGCAGAATTCCCTCATCGTCTTCCATGCGGAATTTAATAGGAATAATTTCCCCGTGTCTTGTAAATTGACATATTACATCCAGCGGCTTATCTCCCGGAATAAGTGGCATTTAATTTCCCCTTTCTCATGTCTCATACTTATTGGTTTTATTATTATCAATTAATCAAATTATATCAGATACAAAATTTCAATACAAAAAGGCACTGGCTGTTGCCAATGCCTACATAATCTTTTGAGGAACATCCTGAAAATCGTAAGAGTCAACAGTTTCTCAAACATTGAACAAGAACGGTATGCAAAAGAGAAAGTTTATAACAGTACTCGCAAACTATAGATTTTTCAATCTGAATTCCATCAAAGTTTGATAACCTTATGAACTAACAGTACTCTCAAACTCTTCACAAAATGTTATTCACGACATTTATGTTTGATAACCTTTTGTTTAACAGTACTCTCAAATTCCTGATGAAGGATTATTTAACAATTCAGAGTTTGATAACCTTATGAACTAACAGCACTCTCAAACTGCACCCTGCAGACTATAACAATTGTTGTTGTTTGATAACCTTATGAACTAACAGCACTCTCAAACACATTCCGACTTGTTTAAATTTTAACATATGTTTGATAACCTTTTGTTTTAACAGTACTCTCAAACCCGTCTCTTCATGGTACTGAGTTCTGCCTGGTTTGATAACTTTTTGTTTTAACAGTACTCTCAAACCAAGACTGGCAAGCAGGCTGCGTGAATCTGATTTGATAACCTTTTGTTTTAACAGTACTCTCAAACTATGCAGCTTTTGCAATCAGCTCCATTTCAAGTTTGATAGTGTATAAATTAACAGTACTCTCAAACTTGTGACCTGCACAATGAAGAATTTTGGCAGTTTGATAACCTTTTGTTTTAACAGTACTCTCAAACAATACAGCAAAGTAGTCAAATATCATCATAGTTTGATAACCTTTTGTTTTAACAGTACTCTCAAACTATAGTCGGCTTTGTAACATCGCGTTCTTTGTTTGATAACCTTTTGTTTTAACAGTACTCTCAAACTGTAAATAAACTTAAAAACTTAAGAAGTCAGTTTGATAACCTTTTGTTTTAACAGTACTCTCAAACAGACTGACTTGAGACTTATGAAAGAGGTATGTTTGATAACCTTTTGTTTTAACAGTACTCTCAAACCTCAAATTTAAAATCAAGAGTACTGTTAAATAATATATGCATACCATATTATATAGTTTTATCTTTATTTTGTAAATATTTCTTATATGTGCAGCAAGTCAACTTCATTGCTGAATAATCCTGTCACTGACCTGTTTACCAGCTTCACAGAATCAAATGTACTTATATTACATCCCATTGTTATTGAACCTACATGTTGACCTGCACCAATCCCTGATAAGTTAGCTATATTTGTTCCCATTCGTGTGAGAGTAAATATCTGATTGAGTACTTCCAGCTGTTCCTTAACAGACAGTTTAATAAAAGTATCTCTGCCTTTCTTTAGCATATCTCCTGCTGTATTTCGTCTTTTAGAATAAATACTGTTAGTATGCTTATCTACAAGTTCATCATACAGTTCGATGTTTTTATCTGCAGACATATCCTTATCCAGAGACTTATAGTTTATGTATTTTTCGATCTTGCTCACATATTTCTGCCACTCAGCATTTACTCTCATAGGAACATTATTTCTTAAATAATACTGGACTCCCGCTTTACCACCCAAAAGATAACTATAACCATCTATAATAAGTTCACTATATAGCATTATCTTAGCGATTTTTATTACCGGTTCAATGAGATGCAGCACATCTGTACAATACTTCTCTAAATCCTTTTTACCTTTAATTTGTGAAACAAGGTGTAGTGGGAGGCTGTATATAGTTCTAACCCTTGATTTTTTAAGCGTATGCTCTGCTAAAAACATGTATGCTGATGTTATGCTTGTTTTGCCGCCGTACTTGGTTACAGACATTCTTTCATTTGATGTTTTTAATGGCAGATATACGCCTTCCTTTGCCTTATCTGCTCTTGTAATAGTGGCATTTGTTAATCCACCATGTCCCTGTGTTGTCCTTGTTATTGTGATAACTGTATTTCTATTCATCACTTTATTCACTGTATGTATTGTTGCAGCTTCCGGATTTGTTTTGTCAGTAATCCAGGCTATTCTGTCGTCTCTTATAACATTAAAATCATACATTCGGTTAAGATTGTATTCTGACTTTTTCTTCCGGTATTCTTCTTTGATGTACCATATCGGCGAGGCAGTAAACTTGGTATACCACACATTCCCAACCACAATATTAAGATATGCATCTTTGGCCAGATAATCGTCATTTATAATAGTTGTTCTAGGGAAGTCAAATTTATGCCTGAACTCATTTGTTTCTGATGTTTTGGCATATATAACCTTTGTATCCTTTGGAAGAATGTTTTTAAAAATATCTGCCATCATTCTTGTTGAAGAACCTGCCTGATTATATAACTTTCCGATGAAAGAAGCTCTCTTCTCGTCTGACAATGGATTTCTGTCTGACAGTCTTGCCAGCTTTTCTGCAGAAATTAATCCGCTGCGCCTTAACTGCTGCCAGAATTCATGCATATTATCATATATGTCCTGTGGCACAGGATATCTATCCGATAAATCTCTGTTTAAATCTGTATTGGTTAATACAAGATTGTCAATAGATTCGTCCTTAACAAAGTGTTTAGGGTAGATATGGTCAATATTGTGTTTCTTTCTCTTGTCCGGCGATTTAAGCTCTTCCAGAGAAATATCTTCGCCTGTATACATGTCCTTTCCCATCTGCAGGAAATAAAGATACACATTTTTTGCCTTTAATGAACCGTCAGCGTCACACTGATCTATAAGTGAAATCATTTTCTTCTTCCAGTCCGCAGAAACTCCCTTCATCCCTTTATAGAGGGCTGTCAGCTTACCTTTACGTGATTCCTTTGGTATGTCGTTTGGTCGGGATTTTACAGTATCAAGGAAGATGCTCTCAGGAGCATATCCTTTTATTTTTACAATCTCCCTTACAATCTTTACAGAGGCCCATATAGTTCTCCTCTGTGCGGTAGTGGCATATAAATCGTTAAGATCATCGTAATCAAAAGAAAAAAGATTTTTTACAGCATTTTCTGTCTTATCTTTTACTCTGACAGAAAAATCAAACCTAGTATCATACATAAGCTCCATGAGATTAAGGTTATTGCTCCACATGGCATCTATGACACTTATAAGCTCATTATTATCCTTATCAAGCCCCTTCATGTTCAAAAATCCTCGTGACAATCTGCCCCAGTCCTTGCAATTAAGATTATGAATCTTTCGTAACTGTTCTTCATCAAACATGTCAGGATATTTATTTAATATTTGTTCTGTTACAAAATCCTTTGATGAGCCATATATAGTAGACCAGAGTATAATATCCTCAGCCACAGCTTCATTATCTTTATTCAGGCTGCCAAAAATGTCCGCGAAAAATCTATGGCTTGCCATACTGTTATTTAACTTATCATCAATTCCTGTGATTATGCTGTCACTGGTAGCACTGCCCTTTTTTACAAGAAACGATAGTATCTTTTTCTTCGATACCGTTTTCCCTCCGGCAAGCAATTCATTAACGATTGCCTGCTTCATTTCAACGGAAATTTTTTCTCCGTCTACACTGATACTGTTAATTTCATTAAGAACTCTGTATTTCTCATATAGAAGTGAAGCATTAGGCAGAACCTTCTCTCCTGACAAATAATTGCACTTTCCTATTATCTTTTCAATGAATTGTTTTGCGCTCTGGCCCATATCAACTTTGTCCTTAAGATTCCACGGATAAACTTTTCCCGGCTCTTTTCGCACCGCCCATCCTCTGCTGTTATATGGAGACACTGGACCTATAAAATAAGGCATTGTAAAAGTGAACAGGCTAAGTATTCTTTCAGATACAGTAAGACCGGATTCATCACGGCTGTTAAGAAAATCATAATACTTTGAAGCATTTTCAAGTATAGCTTTAAGCTCCACAGAATACAGCTGGTTTGGTATCAGGGAATTATCTTTAATTCTCTGTTTTGGAAGGAATGTCCCTTTATCAATCTCATCAAGGATATATTCCGCCTGCTCATCATCAGCATCGGCAAGATATTTCTTAATGGTATGGTAAAGATCTTCCTGGGTTCTTCCCTTGTCCGATTTCCTTCTTGTAATCTGGTTATTATTGTTACTAAAATGTACATATGCACTATATGTGCCGGGTTCTTCTTTAGAGAAGAATCTTTTATATTCATTTTTTGATAGAATTGTCTTTAATTCTGCTTTTAAAATCTCAAGATCATTTGCATGTTTTTCGTAAGAAGCTATCTTCGCATCAGAAACATATCTGTAATCCTGTATAATGTTCTTAATGATTGCAGCATCATACATTTCCTTAACTGATTCAATCAGAGAGTATTCATTTTCTCCAATCAGTTTTTCTATACTGTCTGCTCTTTCAAAATAGTCTTCATCCTTAAAACTAAACGACAGCTTCTTTTCATCCTCTTCAAGACTTTCCGCCAGCTCTGGGAAAATATCTGCTATCTTTGCTTTTAGCCCGCACATAAGTTTTATAATTGATAGCGCCGGCTTTGATGTAGCATCTACCAGCTGCGTAACTAGAGTGGCTTTCACTTTTCCACTTATACCTGGATTAATCATTATATCCATAATTTTTTCAGCAGGTACTTCCATCTTAAGAACAATATCATACTCGGCACCCTTAGTGCATATATTCTCATATACCTCACCTAACGATTTGTCTGTATCCTCCAGATTTTTAGTATAAAAGTTTCCACGGTTCTTCATCATGTTGGATACGGCAAGGTATAGACAGCGTATATCCGGCTTCTTGCTTCCGTGAGCCAGCTCTGAACGCAAGTGGTATATAGTCGGATACTCAGACATGTACTGCCTGTCACTATAATCTTTGTCTGCAAAAAGCACGTTTCTGTCTCCATTCAGGCGAATATCCTTATCTTCGCTGTAATAGAAGCTGTTATCAAGGCGTACAAAGAAATTCTCGTCTACTTTCTGAATTTCATCAAAAAAATAGCTTCTTAAGAGTCTTATTCTTTCTTTTTCCTTTAAATTACTATTTCTTCCCTGCCTGAAACGCCTTCTATCCTCTGCAGTTTCGGCTTCATCATATTTATATACACCCCACATATCCTTACCCTTAAATCGTGACAGGTTGTAAGATGTATTAGTAACTGCATATGCGGCATATGTAGGTCCTACATTAAGACCTATATAATACGGTTCCTGCGATTCTTTTCTTATACTTTTCATATTTTATATTATCTCCTTGACATTAATTTATAAATGGCATATTATTTAGTTGAATTAACAGTACAAAGTTCAAATAAGGGTATAACCCGAAAATGCCACGAGTTGGCGCTACATGGTGTAGCTTATGATAAGGTCTTCAATTTCAGTTGAGGACCTTTTTTATTTGAACCTATTTTAAAATGCATAATTTTCAGGATATCGTCAACACATCGTCAATTTTCGCCTATAACTGTCAACTCATAACAATCTTCCCCTGTTTCTGACTGATATGCATCAAACATGTTGCAAATAGGATAATACTCTGAGTTAAATTTCTCAAGGTTGGTAATAATTTCATTACATGTGATGAAATTATAGTTATTATTTATTCTGCTTGTCCTCGTCAGAGAATAAATACCATCTTTTAGCTGCTTATCATAGTCCAAAAGAGAACCTTTTCCAAAATCAACTATAAGCATGGTATTTATTATATGATCAGATTCATTAGAAGCATTTTCAAAAGCCGAAACATAGTCTTTTATCTCATCAATTTCTTTCGTTTCTTCTCCTTTCCATGAATCATGTCTCTCATCGTCGCAGAACACAATGACATCTATGTCATGATTATGGGCTATACCTGCTAGATTTTTTAGCATTAATGTATTTTTATCCGCATTTTCACTGACTAAAATTACATTTCTCAAAATCATGTCACCCTGTTGTTCATTTTTTTTCATAGCATTATTAAATACATCCATGCTGAGATACTTAGAATAATGGGAATCATTTATGGCTTTGGCTACAGAATCCATAGATTCTGAACTCTCTCCTCCAATCGAAAGAGCATCTTCCTCTAACTCTGTTCCTGAAGATTTATCAGCACATTCATATCTTCTGCAGAAGTCATTATACTCATTTAACCATTCAATCGGAATTTCTTTGCCAGCGTCAATAAATCGTCTAATCGCCGATTTAAGTTCCTTTATTCTTTTTAATTCCCATATATAGCGTGGTATTATCCCTATTGGTGGTTTCTTTGTCATATATTCCTCCTGATTTTCATCAATCATTTTGCTATTAGTTTTTCTTATCTCAAATTCACCATCAGAAACATAGTTGTAAGATTCTGCAATAGCAATTAAATCTTTTTTCAGTTCTTCTACAAGTTCTGTTATTTCCTTAATATCACCTCCGAGAAACAGGCTAAGGTCAACATCAAAACGCTTTAACCATTCTTTTTTGAGCGGAATATATGGCATTTTATTCTGATTAGCTGCCATGATATTCAGTAGAATGCTTCTGTATTCCTGATATATGTATATCGTCGCATTTTGTGTGTTTATCTTTCTTTTAATATTCTCTTGTGTTTTCATCTTTCTTTTAATAATATTCATTGTTTAAAATTCTCCTTTTTACTTCTCAATATGTTAATGCTTACTGCATCACAAGAATGATATCTGACCGTTTTCGTCTTCACCTAAATTAATATTCTCTTCCAGAAGCCTTTCTTTTCCTCTTTCTGCCGCTTTTTCTTCTTCATCGTTAATTTCCTCATCCGCGCTTAAATCCTCGCTGTATGAGCCTGCATCGCCCTGGGACGGAGTATGTGCAGCTGAATCATACCTTACTCCCCAGGAAGCATTATAGCCGGAAGATTCTATTATTTGCTTTACATTCTTGTATACTCCCAGTTTGTGATCGTCTGTGAGCACCATGATTACGCTGGATTCCGTAGCAACTTTATATCCCAGTTTTCTTAATTTGTCTATTAATGCCTGTTTATCCATAACTACAAACCTCTTTTTTACATTAACATCTTATCTAATCAGCATCATTATATTCTGTAAATCCATAGCGAGATAAGTAATTGACAATCTCTTTCTGTTTCTGCTCTATCTTAAGTATCTGGTTAGGAGCTTTCTGCAGATAGAAGTTCTGTTTTTTTCTTGCTAAATTACGATATTGACTTAATTACCCTGAATCTGAAACACCGCAGTACATTCATTCTCCCTTATTGTCATGTCCCTAAATACTAAGTCTTTCAGACCACATTCAACAGAAAAGTCTTTCTTTACGCCGTTGCAAACTCTGTCAAATTCTGCTTTGCATTCATCAAATGATTTTCCGCTTATTACAACTGAATGCTTTAATACTTTTATTCTTACCATGTTCCTCATTAATTTTTAAAAATTTGATTATCGTACTCATCCTGAGAAACCTGAAGTTCTATCTCCTCATCATACAATGCTCCCCAGCTTCTCCTTGTTTTAACAATTGATGATCTTGTATTTGATTTCTGAACTTTTACTGTCACATTTATTGTCTGGCTGCCATACCATGCTGTCCGCTTTATATTTTTATTTTCATAATCAATCGTCACAGTGTGGTATCGCCCGTCTTCAAAAAAAGAGTTTGATACCGAATCGTAAAATTCTGCTTCAACCATCATTTTACCATTATTTACCTTTAAGCATACAAAAACACCTACCGCAATCATAATTACAATAAATGTCACAGGGGTTATCAGAACTCTGTTTCCATACTTATTTGTCAGCACAGCAGCTGCTACAAGTAAACCAATCGCAATGATAGTTGTTCCTGCAGTAAGCAGGAACATAAATTCGTCTAGTGGCATATAATACCTTCCTCGTTATTAATTTTCGCTGGTAAAACATTTTGAAAAATTATAATTATTAATAAAATTGAAACCGTCATCATTGTATATCTTAATCACCGAACCATATTCCTCTCTTCTAACCTTTTTCACATCAATATCATCGACATAGATATCCATATCGCAACGGCACTCTTCGCTGATTATGATATCTTTATTTACAGTAAGCTCAAAGACAGACTTTGCTATCTCTCCATTATCGTTCATCACAGGCTGATTAGTTGTTCTGTCATAAAGGATCATTTCGGCTGTATATTTGCCAGGCTTCATATTAGAAATTTTTTCTTTCATAGTTATTAAAGTTCTGCCTTCAGTGCTCTGTTCACTTATTCTGTTAATTTCTATAGGATTTAATATATTCCTTCCTAACATCACAGTTGAGCCTCCAAGTATTATTGCTCCAAGTATAATACCTGCACAAAACAGTCTTTCAAACTTAGGTTTTTTCGCTTTTAAAAGAAAAATAATTGACATTATCATCATTATTAATCCTATTACAAATCCTATTAAATACAATGTCTCCTGATATATTCTCATAATTTTCTCCTTCCAATCATTTACTATCAAATTTCCTATAGTTCTATGATGTAAAAATATGGTTTATATTCGATGTTAGACACGCATTGGTCGATGTGTCAATACTTCTATCATTTTAATTTAACTGTCTGACATGAAGCTGTAAGTTCTCGCTCTGATTCCCCTCTGGTAAGTCTTCCAAAAAAATGAAACCATATTGCATCTTTGTCGTTTTCTGTTAATACATATGCCGACTCCTTTTTATATCTTTTTTTCATGATTTTCAGCAGTTTATCAGCAGATTTCTCTACTCTGGCACTATTCATTTCCTTTTCCCCCTATCTCTATTTTGATTCTGTAACCATAATATGGGCTTTGTTTAGACCTATTATTTGATTCAATAAGATTCTTATCTAACAGTTCAGTTATAGCCTCTTTCCTTATAGTTTCTCGCGTTCCTGTTTTATAAGAACAGTCGTAATAGGTATTCAGAAAATCAATTATATCCTGAACTCTCATGTAATCATTATCCATGTCTTTAACTGAACCATCTGGAAGAATATGTTTGATTGCAAGATACACCAGTTTTGTGAGCTTATTTCCTGACACATCTGCTTCATACAGACGATTAGATATATCCTGTGGATCAGCTTTATATCTGGCTGATGATATACATTCATTAAAATTTGCTCTGTACCCGGTCTTTAAAACAGCATACATGCTGCTGTCTATAACTTCCACATTGTGGCCAGTCCAGACAAATATGCTTTCTTCTCTGATATCTACAATCACACCCTTCCCAAAATATCCTGTTACGATATCACCTGTTGTATATTTCATGCACTTCTCCCTTCCCGATACAGTTTTTGTATTACTTCTTCCAAATTGTTGTAGCGATTCCTTATACATGCATTTTCATTGAAGTCATTGAACATGTGCAAAAGTGCTTTTTCTACATTAACATATCGTCTTCCTATTGTCTCGTGTGTTCCTTCCTTTTTTCCTGCTAGACTGAACTTAAGAGGTTCGTAAATATCTTCTTCTTTTTTCAGTGTAATCAGCCATTTACCATTATTTGTATTGGTGTATGTAAACAACGCTCTGTCTCCTGACTTCCAGTTTTTACTGTCATTAATTATATCTGCCAGTAATGTTCTGTTCATTTCATTTTCATACACACAGGGGAGCTGAAACCAGTCTATTTTTTGCCATGATGCACTAATTTCTACATTCTTTTTCTCCCAGCTGTTATTTTTAATAAGTCTTATGCAGCCATTCCCATACAAAGTATCGCGCAGACTTTCTAAACTGGCGTCAGCCCTTGTAAGTAGCTTATCACCTGCATATGCCAGATACCATATATCATCATTTTTTACACTGATTTCTATTAATCTATGATTAATTATTTTTCTCCAATGCTCTATTGTTCTCATGTTCTGCTCCTTTTACATTAATTGTTGTTCTATTCTGATTGCCTGATACCCACAGGGAATCAGGCACCTTGAAAGGTATTCCGACTCCCTGAAAGTCATTCCAGCTTCTTACAGCATCTGTAACCTCAGTGCTGCGCCTTTAAAAGCCGTATTCTTCTATATGTTCTTTCTCTGCATACTCGTATATATCTTCTACATCACCTGTTGCAATTCCCTCCAATTCACACTGTTTCTTTAATCTCACAAACAACTCCCATACTGATGCAAAACGCTGTGGCTGCACATGTTCCATGTAATTACGCATGAGTTTGCATGTATCTTCGTAATAGATTCTTACATTTTTCATTAAACACCGCCTCCTTTCAATTATTCAGTAGTTGTTCTTCCAGAGCTTTTATTTTCATGTTCTCTGGCAGCAGTAGATATAAATTATGTCCGTTAAAAACCTGACTTTTTAAGCATTCACTATTTAGCATCTGATTTCTCATTTCAAAAAGTTCAGGGCTCTGATCATATTGACTCGTTTGCATGAATCTTTCGTAAGAACCACTAAACTTGATGTCTCCTCCTACAAAAAATGTAATCTCATCGATGTCATATTTGCTCATACATCCTTTAATTACATTTTTTACAACTGGAAACTTAATAGCTGAATCAGGGTCTCGGGCTATTGAAATGTTGTACATTAACAGGTCGCCCGATTGATTGTATATATTTCCAGTAACATTCATCTTAAAAATCTTTCTGCCGGCTTTTATTTCGCTTACAGCAAAGAGAAGGCCTCTAATTTCTGCTTCTTCCATTGTAACCTCTTCAAAGGTTGTGTCTTCATTCCATCCGTTTAATTGGAATGCATTGGATATTTCATTTGCATTTTCAAAAATTTTCAATGTTATCACCTCTTGCGTGTATTTTATTTCTTTATTTATTACATTATTACTATAACTCTAATCAAATAGTTTGTCAATACATTTGTATAAAATTTTTATAATATTCTTAATTTTTACAGATATGTAATTTGGCTGCGTATTTTGGTCATTTAGCGGTTTTTATATAGATAATGCATATTTCATTATTTTCCTAAGAAAAACCGAAATATAAAGAAAGCAGAGCTTAATAAGCCCTGCTTTCTTACATTTACTATATTGATTAATTAATGTGATTTTCTGCATACTTCAGAAACATCTTCCAGTACATATCCTCTGTCTTGATTTTTCCGCTATTAATAATTGCGTCATATATATCAATAGCTTTCCACGGCTTAATGCCAGAGAATCTTGCAGTAAGTACTGCCTCTTCTTTCTCTTCCCAATTTCTCTTTTTTAATGCTTCATTAAACTGTCCGTTATCTTCTAGCGTTTGTTCAATTAGCATAGGGTGAACAAAATCCGTATAAACGGGTGTATCTCTATATGTTGCTATTAACAGAGTATCTCCAGCGTACACACGAATAGATGAATTATCATCCAGCTTGTAATATGTCCTTATCCTTTTCAATATTTTCTCTGCTATTATCTGAGTGGCCTCGAACCATGCCTCAATATGTATATTATACTGCTCCTCTTTCGTTATGTATTCATTTATGTCTACCTTCTCCAGTTCTTCTCCTTCCGGGCAGCGTTTCTTAAGTATAACCCCTTCCATGCCGTCTATCATATCGACATAAAAATTATCAAAATCTCTCATTGTTAATGGTTCATCCAGTGCATATGTTTGATTATCCTTCTCTGCTATCTCACACCTGTTATCAGCTAGAAATAAGTCATACATATGCCCCCTATAACTTATAAAGCCTTCTTCCTTTGGTGCTATTATCCAGTTTAATTTTCTGAAGCTATCGCTATTAATGTTACAGATGTTGTCCACATCCTGAATAAATTCCCTGGATACACTAATTTTACTTTCCATGCTATAATTCTCCTTAAAAATAGTTTATTTTTCTAACTGCTTGACTTTTTCTTCAATGCAGTCAATTACAAATTTGTTAAGGCTCTTATCTTCTGCCTTTGCCAACTTCTTATATTCTTCTGCCTTGTCTTTAGTTACAACAACTTTAATTACATGCTTGTCTTGCATATATTTTTCAGTTGCTTTCGCTTGTCCTGGTGTGTATTTGACTCCCATTTTTTCTCCTTAATTATTTTAAATCTTTCCTGCTAAATTGAATATAGTTTTTTACAACCAATTCTCTTAATTAACTTTAATTTCTTAATTACTGGTATTTCAATATTATAATACTCTGACAACATGCATTGTAAAGAATTATATGACATACCATTCTCACCCCATATATCTCCAGTATATTCTCTGTCAAGCATTCCATTTATACTGCGATTTCTTATATCAGCAAACCACTTGCCTTTCTCTTGTACAATGTGAACTAAAGTGTATTCCATAATATTTCCTCCAAACTGTATTTCCCTACAATCTTCATTCTTTTATGTAATGCTCTTTGGCTAACCTTATGAAGTAATTGCGTCTTCCATCAATTTCGCGAACATATCCCTTTTCAGCAATCTGTTTATTCTCAATCCAGAACTTAGAATCAGTGATGTTATATACAAGATAATCACCTTTTTCCTTGCCGTTCTTTTTGCATTTTTCCCAGAATTCTACTCGTATGCTGTTCGCCCATGCTACCTGCTTAGGTGTTCCTGTAAGCTCCGGGAAGTTATTTTCTAAAGCAACCTCTCTTGCGCACTCATTGATTTCCTCGTTTGATGGTATATCTATAACCTTTGTTTCTGTAGCAGGTTCATACAACACTGGGATATTTGTTATGTCCTCACGATCACACCATGTATAAATAAATTTTAAGTTATATGGTTTAAACTTTTCCTCCAGCTTATTAAGTTTTTCTGCTAATTCCCTCATTTCTGCCCTTGCTGCAACTGTTTTCTCAATATTTAGATTAATGTTTCTCTCCTTATCTCTTATTTCGTAAAACTCTTCTAATAACTCCTCTGGCACATTGTATTCTGCAGATACTTTCTTAATTATTTCACAAACCACTTTATTCATAACATGTCCTCCATTCATATTTGCTTGTTTTGATAATGATATTATAGTATATTGTCCAATATATGTATATTGTCATTTTAGACAAATAGTCATTGATTTTTTATATATATTGTCCAATATATGCAAAGCAATTCAAATTAAAGAGTAGAAAGACACATAACATAAAAAGAGAGCGGAAAGGATTTAAGCCAAGAACGGCAGACAGCCTCATGATATTTGATATCGAAGCTGCGGAAGAACAGCTTAAACAGCCATAAACTGGAACAATTGCTCCAGAAATGCTCGATATAAAAATTATAAAGATTCCAAAACGCAAAAAAGCAGGACCAAAATATGCCCTGCTAATTTTTTATTATGCTGTTCTTTTCTATTCATAGTCATAATTAAACCTTTTAGATATCAATACAGAAGCTCTGACAGCATTTTCTAACGCTGCATCATCCTTTTCTTCTTGCATTTTCGATCATGTTTCGCGATTTATCATCAATCGCAAAATCATTTTTATCTGCATATGAAATGATATCCCTATATGAGCTCACAGGGACAATTACTTTCTTATAGCTCTGCTCCCAGTATGCTCCGGGAATAAAACTTAGCGCCCTATTGCACAGAACTCTTTCATATCCCTGCCAGTCTAGGTATAGGTGTGTCTGGTTAAATCTCTTAACCCATCTTGTTATCTCCGGTTTAAAAACCTTCTGCCGGATCATTCCCATCACCTGCGTGTTAAGTATTGACACTGCATATCCATTACTGTTTAATTTAATTCCAAGCTCTGCAGCTCTATCTATATAATTGCCTGTATACTCTGTTATTTCCCTCGTATAGCAGTTTCTTTCTCTCAGGTAGGAATAATTCAAATCTTTTAGAATATTCTCTATTTCGTCATTATACTGCGTTGGAAAGACATTTATAGTTGTCTTGTTTTCCAGTTCTATGTAGATAAGAATATTACTCTTGATTTCTTCCGGTTTTACAATATGTTGTATAATATCCTGCTTTAGCTGGGCTGCTGTCCTCTGCTGTTCAGAATCTTCCGAAGTCTTTTTCTTCTTGGATTTGTTATTACGTTTAGCACTCGGAGTGTACTCATTTACGAACCGTTCTTCCTTCAGGATATCTTTATTGTCCATCCAGAAGCCACCGTGGTCTTCGTTTTTAATTATATTGCGAATGATTTCTGCCTGCTTATCAGAGGCTCTCTTTACCCATTCATTAATAAATCTCTGCCGGTTTTTATCTCCATACTCAATCTGTGCCGGAGTACCCCTTAACGGCGGCTTAAGGTCGTTTAGTTCGCTTATGGTTAATATTGTGCTGTTTATCTTGTTCCTGCATTGTGGACACGGAATATACACTTGAAGCTCTTTTGCTTCCGGCTTTTTTTCCACATTAAATTCAGCTCTGTGTCCACAGCTGTATATTCTAATCTGTTTAAACATTGCCATAATCCCTTATTAATCCGATAACTGATTTGTCAATTTCAATGCTTGTGATCTCATGAATAATTGTTTTTTCCAATTCCGTTGTAGAGAATTCTCTTATAATATCTCCGCTGGTTAATGTATACCTGTATGTTCCATCAATCAGTGTTCTTCTCGCTAACGAATATTCTCTATAGTGGGATTCATCATTTTTCATTCTGCTAAGAAGCATATTAGTAATATGAGCCGGTGCAGCCTTTAAAGTTTTATCCTTCTCATAAATTATATATGCTTCTATTGTTTTTCTGCCTGTTTTACTGAATTTCAAGCAAATATCAAGTCTTTTCGATTTATATTTAATTAAAATGCTCCTGTTTGAGTTAGAAAAGGTACAACTGCCCCCTCTTACTGGTACAGCCGTTTCCGTGTTAATCCGGTTGTTTCTTATGTCTTTCGCTGCTGTATTAAGAGCCGGGAGCATTATGATAGGATCAATTTTTACGATTTTATTCAGCTCGCTAAGAGCATTGTTGTACGACTTCCTAAAAGACGTTGTTTCAGTTTTAATTCTCAAATCCATCATCATAATACCCCCCCTTCTCTATAAACTGCTTCAGCAAATCAATAACTGTAGATGCCTGATTTATTCCTAAAACCTCCTGAACATATTAACAATGCCGTTAGACTGAGTATTAACTATGCTCTCCTCTTCTACTACCTTACCAGACGATTCAAAGTTGATATTTATATCATCGTAACTTTCTCTGCTGCTTTCCGGCTCTTTATCTTCCCCTTTATCAGCTTTCCTTGTGTCTGATTCTGCTTTTATAATCTCTTTTTTATCATATACAGGTTCTAACTCTGGTGTATCTGGCATAGTTTTTTCCGTTTTCTTATCTTTTAAATTTTCATTCAGGGCTTCAGCCTTATGCTCTTCCAGCTTTTCGTTACTAATATCACTGAAATTAGATTGCTGCACATCCAGTGTGTTGCTTCCATTTCCTTCTATATAATTCATAAGGATCTGATTATCAAGAGGCTGTATATCACCCTCCGGATAGATTAGTGACAATCTTACCAATGCCTTTAAAACATCTGTTTTTTTATATCTGGCATTTAGAGATTTATTAACCTTATCCTTAATATCAACAAAAAAATCATTAGCCTCTGGCTTCATATTAAACCTGTATCGACTGTCTTCTACTTCATCCCTGTAATTATCATTTAATTTATAGGATTTTGGGACAGGCATTCCCAATTTGACACAGCCTATCATTAATTCAATACTTTTAATAATGTCAGATTTTCTTTTAAAAGTACTGAAGTAACGAATAATATCTGCATCTTTTACTTGTGACAGATTAACTAAGCAATCTTTGTAATGCGCCATAGTACCCTACTTTCTTTGTGGGAGCAACTATACTCCCACATTAAATATTTTAGGCAAGTAACAGGCCTCCTGTTGCGATGGAATAAATACTGCCATTCTCTACATCTCCATATTTGCCCTTTGCTTTACAGTAATTTTTCTTGTCGGCAACCTCTTCTCCAAAGTTTTCCGCTACCGCCTCTCTTACATACTTAAGTAATTTATCTGCATATAACTTACCTGCTCCTCCAGATACGATAAATGTATTGGCTGTAAGCATTTCTCTCTTATACTCTTTCATAGAGTAATCAAATAATTCCTTAATTGTTGCCTGAATCTGCTTTTTATACTCAGGAGCAATTTTAATAATAACTGGTTCGCCTTCCTCGTTGAAGTCATTGATAATTCTTTCTTCTGTTGCATATGCTTCTATCTTTTCCTGCGGAATTCGATATTTATACTGCTTATATATAGAATTAGATGTATTCATACATATGTTTGTTATTGCGTAATCTGTATTGGATTCACTCTTACTGTTAATTGTAGCATCTTCCTCCACTCTCGCAATTCCTATTGTCTTACCTCCGCAATCCCATGCGAAAGCTGGCAGGTTGCTTGAAAATTCTCTGTTTCTGTCCTCATCAGTTACCTGCTTCTTTCCAGCAAGCTTCTCATCAATAATGTTAAGCACTTCACATGTAATGGATGCATATGTCTGACTTTCGAACAGTATCTCTGCTCTTTCAATTATCTCAGGCAGCTCATACATCTCTTCATCCTTAATTCCATCAATTGAGAACATATAGTTCTTATGAAAATCTTTATTCCTGATGCAATTTATAATGCTGTTCTTAATATCATCATTTTCTAATGTTGCATGAGGAACCAGAACAATTATTGTTAAATCGAAGTTGTTTCCATTATCCATGATTTTGGAAAGCTCCTCTGACTTACCTGATAACTTATTAACAGCCTTAAATAATGATGCAAGAACCAGCATCTTGAATCTCTCTGTATTGAATCTGGCGTACTTGCCGCCTTCATTTTTCTCATCAATTGCATCATAGAACTCATCGTCTGTCTTGAGTTCGTTGGTGAAATCATATCTATTCTTAGCTGGGTATCCTCCAACATAGTATACCCGCTCTCCTGTTACAGGGTTTGTTGCCCTGACATACAGGGGGTCCTCCTCTTTTAAATCTGTAATCTTTCTGCTCATATTGCATTTCTCAATATTGGCAGCATCGTGAAATTTCATCAATTGGATTGTTCCCTCTCCGGTTTTTTCACCAACAATAGTTTTAAAACCATTGTAGCCCGAATCTAAAGAAATAATAAAGTGCTTATTCGCCATATCACGGCCTCCTTATATGTTTTTATGTATTAATCATATCATTTCAATAATGATATGTCAATTTCTCTGAATAAAAATAACTATATTTTAACAACTTTTTAACTATTTTTTAACGAGTATATAACTATTTTTTAACTAGATTTTGACTATTTTATAACTATTCATAATAAAATAACTAGATTTTAACTATGTTTTAACGATTTTTTACCATATTTATAACCATTTTTTACCTATAAATTAACTATTTTTTAAAATCACATGATTATTACCAATATCCTTTGCATCTTCTTATCATTAACACCATTATCAAAATATGTTTGATTCTAATCGCCCTGTATAAGAATGACAATTTTGGTTGTATATTCGCTAATCAAAATTTTAATTAAAAACTAAGTGTACATATTAAATATAAAACTAGCGTAATTAAATTTAATTTTGTTTTTAACTAGATTACCACATTGTTTCATGTTTTGCAATTTATATGTTTTAAATAATCATATTAAAATATTAACACTACTTAGTTTTTAATTAAAATTTTAATATTGTTTAAATTTGGAATATTGCTGTATTATTCATATCTTTTTCTTTTTAGCAAATAGGTTGCTTTAATTAATTTACTTAAAATTATTCATATATT